>Ga0307514_10000311_pt1 | contig 116987 bp, 130 predicted proteins | sample 16_EM_MG_FD_203088 | JGI IMG/M metagenome (GOLD analysis project Ga0307514, IMG submission 203088) | Populus trichocarpa ectomycorrhiza microbial communities from riparian zone in the Pacific Northwest, United States - 16_EM | ecosystem: Host-associated > Plants > Roots > Unclassified... | reverse complement strand
CTGAAGCAGCGAGGACTGCTGTTTATATTATGAATCGAACTCCCACCAGGTCTCAAACGAAGACCCCTTATAAGTTATGGACTGGGAAGCCTGCCCAATCGCTAGTCCATCTACAGCCCTTTGGATGTGAGATATGGCATCATGTTAGAAAAGACCTTTGAAGAAAGTGGGAGCCCAATGCAATTAAAGGACATCTTGTAGACTATGAAGGCAGAAATCAGTATAGGGTGTACTGCAACCATTCGATAATCATCACCAGGGATGTTGATTCTGTACCTCAAGCGCCAGCAGCAGCACTATATCCACCTGTGGCTATCATCAAGGAAGATGATGAGGAGGACTCAGAGGTTGCTTCGAAGCCATCGAAGGCAGACTTACAGGCAGCTACACTACCACCACCAGCAGACGACACCAATCGAAGTCAGGGCAATGAGGAAACTCTTGATTTGATTATTGTTAAAGCTCCTGCTACAAGGACAGCAGTCAATGATGAAGCAACGAGAGAAGTTGTAGGAACATCAACAAGACAGAGCTCACGAAAGAATGATGGCACATTCAGTACCCCACGATTGCACGAGGAACAGTAACGATCAGATAGCACTCAGCAGACCGGCAGCAACCAGGGACACGCTGCAGTAGCACAGGCAACTACATCCATCGAAGAGTCTCGAACTTGGGAAGAGGCTATGGATTCCCCACAACGAAGTCTGTGGGAGCAGGCATGCCATGAGGAACTGGCATCAATTTTGAAGAATAAAGTCTGGACTGAAGTGCATCGAAACCAAACAGAGCATCGAAATCTAATCGGATGCAGATGGGTCTTTAAGATCAAGTATGGACCAAAAGGAGAGATCCAACGGTACAAGGCACGACTGGTAGCAAAGAGATATACACAGTCATATGGCATCGAGTATCTGGAAACATTTCCCCCAGTGGTCAAGTTTCAGACACTTCGCCTTCAACTTGTTCTTGCAATATCAAAAGACTTTGAAATCCACCAGATGGATATTAAGACAGCATTCCTTGGGCAGGATCTGAGTGGCTACGAGCAGTCCATATACATGGAGCTGCCTCCAGGCCTTTCGAGGGGGCCCCAGGAGGAAGTTGTCCTCCAACTTCACAAGACTTTGTATGGCTTAAAACAGTCATCTCATATTCTCAACAAGGCATTGCATGGATTCTTTACACTGCATGGTCTGCAGCGAGGGGAAGCTGATCACTGTGTATACTTCAATGCCTCTCGAACTCTCTTTCTTATGGTCTATGTGGATGACCTTGTGTTGATTGGTGATTTGGAAAGTGTCCAGTCAATGAAAAAGAAGTTGAATATTCGTTTTGAGATGTCAAATCTTGGTCCTCTCTCCTACTTTCTAGGAATTGAAGTTACTCGAGATGCGAATGGACTTCATTTCTCACAGGAGCGGTATGCTGAGGAGATTCTTCGACGGTTTCAGTTCTCCTCCAGCCACCCTTGCAGTACTCCTTTCAGTCCAGTTATGAAGCTCAGAAAGGAATCTGGAGTTCTTCTCTCCCAACATGATTCTACACTCTATCGAAGCATCGTTGGTTCAATCATGTACCTGATGCTGGCTACCACACCAGACCTCTCATATGCAGTGGGAGCAGTCTCTCAGTTTTCCAGTGCTCCCAGCATCGATCATCTTGCAGCCCTCCATCACATCCTCTGGTACATTCGAGGATCTGCACACCTGCAGCTGCACCTAACGAGGTGTTCTGCTTTCGAAGTCATTCCCAAGGCCAGCTCCTCAACGTTGACCCAGCCCCACCATCCAAAGATTTGATGGGATACAGAGACCACTGGCTACAGTGACAGGGACTGGGCTGGTTGTCTAGATTCGCGCCATAGCACTGGTGCTCACATCATTCTGGCTGGTCAATCGCCAGTCTCCTGGTCAAGCAAGAAACAGGCCACCGTGGCCTTGTCCTCCACCGAAGCTGAGTATATGGCACTCACTCAGGCTACTAAGGAAGCAATTTGGCTTGGCTTCCTCCTCAGTGAGATTCTGGATCGCCAGTACAAGAAGCTCCCTTCCATCACCATCTTTGCAGACAACCAAGGATGCATCGCACTTGCGCACAATCCCGAGTACCATGCTTGCACCAAGCATATCAATATTCAGCATCACTTTGTTATGGAAAAAGTTGAAGGAGGAGAAGTATCTCTGGAGTATACTCCCACTGGAGTTATAGTAGCAGACTGTCTTACAAAGGCTCTGCCTAGGGAGAAATTTGTGCAGCACCACGCCAGTATGGGCATTTATTAGTTTCAGCTGCAACTGTGTTTCTTTGTCTTGTTTGTTTGTTGGGTTGTGGTTGATTTTGCTCGTTGATGGCTGTTGACCGCGGGCGGTTGTCACTGAAGTGACATTGAGCTGGGTTACGGTTGCAGGGGTCATAGCACGGACCCGGAGCTGTCAGTTTTGTTTTTTTGGAAGTATCCAGCTGGATGCCGAGTCCGTCTCTTTTGACTTGTACTTAGTCTTACTTTTGTACTTAGTCTTACTTTTGTACTTAGTCTTTCTTTCTTACTTTCTTTTGTTCTCCTACTTTTGCTCTCTCTATCTTTGACTTTTGTATGGGCGGGGTATTCACAGAGTGGGAGTATTGGAAATCCGTTCAACCCTGGGCCCGAGTCCGCCCGATGGCGGAGCGGCCAATGTGGCCTTGTCATTCTGTATATAGAGAGACCGCTAGAGTAGAGAGAACAATATCGCTTTTGGACTTTCTCACAGTGCCCGCTACCATTTCCAACGCAGTGCTGTATGATGTGTTTACCGGCTTTCGCTGTTTAAGTGGGTTGATTCGTCCATGGGAACAACCCGTACAGGTGCTCGCATGCCTGAGAAGCAGGTCTTTGTAGCCTCTCCGACTGTCTTGGGTTGGAGCGTGCTGTCCTCACAACAGCTCTCCAGCGAACTGCTGCGCTGTGACACCCTAGTTAGTATCATCACAAGTGCTGCATATTGTAAATTGTCATAACTGGCGTAAAACAACCGAAAAGAAAGCAAGTGGCCCCAGAAGGGGACTACCAGTCAGTGTCAATGCTGAGTTGTGTCAAGCGATGTACAGTCAAGATACACTCCCCAATGGTGAGTGGACACACACAGGTATGCAATAATGAAGCCAAAGTAAAACTGCAATCTGCCCAAAAAAGGGGAAGTCTTGGCAAAACTAGGCGGTGAGGTGTGTTGTCGAAGGTGTCTGTTGTAGATAGGCCTCTCCACCACTTAAAATGGTTCCCACACCTCCCTTACCTTCGTCTGACACGCTTTTTATGCCTTATGCATGAAATCCTGCAAGGCCTGAAAAGCGCTCGGGCCGGCCTGCATATCTCAATTTATGCAGGCCAGCCCCCAGATTTTAGTAAGGCCGTCGGGCTTTCATGTAAAAAGCCTGGCCCTGGTAGGCTTTGGAATTACTGGCCCGGCCCGGCCCGGCCCTCGCGAAAGTCCGAGAAAAGCCCGTTTCGAACTCTGATCTGCTCTGCATTCCAAAATAGGACATTATACTATGGTACCGAAATCTAGTTCATCGCAAATCAGTAGCTTCTTTAGTTCCAACGCTTGTCGGATATTGTAACAACCCCTTGAACATGGGATGGCCATGGGCAATTATCCGACACAACATATGCTGCCATGGCTGGCTGTGACTTTTGCAATATCCCACTTTGTCCGGAAAGTGGACCGAATCATACCACGTGGACGTCGGTGAAGCCTGTACTTCTAGGGCGTCGATAAAGGCGCCACTTAAAGGAAGACAAAAATATGCCCAAACATCTCATGGATAAAAGGAGGTATATTTCGGAATGCCTTAAGAAGGTCGCAGCAGAGGTTACATTGTGGATTATGGCTTGGGACCTTGCTAGTTTGAAACTACTCCATGACTCGAGACGGTGACGCTTCACATTTACGTCCGTCCAGGATAGTCCATTGCTTGCCAAGGTCCAGAATAGCACCTACACAGATTGCAGAGATAAAGTTTCCACATACAACCCGGACTTCAACAATATCTATTACATTCCGAAATTTAGAACCTCCAGACTTTCGGACACAAGCACACACATTCAACTTTGCTGATTCTAAATTGACATCCGTCACGATTTCGGATCTATCATTTGCAAAACCTCTTCAAACGTGCTAAGACTGGTTGCAACCAGTTGTCCTGCTTACTTTACACCTTCGTCACGCTTACTAAGTTTTTAGTTGAAAACTCGCGGTGTTGACGGGGTATATGTGAAGGCTGGAAGAGGACAGGTTCACTAGTGGTCACGTCGGACCGGCTTCCTACCAGGGTTACCCACGCTGTCGCCCACCACGACCTCATCTAATCTCCGATAAGGACTGTGAGAGTCATACATAAGTAAACGGAGGGCACTGAATCTTGTGGCGCTGTGCGATTTGCGATCGGACACCGCGATCTTGTGATATGACACGATTCGTTCGGAAATGACACGATTTTGACCCCGGTCATATCCTGGAATCTGCCAGAAGGCCGAGCATGATATTCCCGAGCCTTAAACAGCGTGAATTCTCAAGCAAGCTAAAGGAAGAAACATTTAAATTTCGGGACTTCAAAATAAAACTAAGAACAGCCTTTCTTTTCATCATTGATCGTACTTTGCCTCAACAGATCCACACTCTATCCCATCAAAAAGTGTTCTAAACTTCAGCATGGCCCCTTGCACAATGATTTCTATATTAAACTTTGCTGTATCCCCAAGGAAATTTCAGCACAAGCGCTACTTTTGTTCCGCGTGCATTAGGTCATACCAATAAAGAAGAAGTCCGTACTACCGCTTCGAGATCGCTGGAATTTTCTCTCCGGTACGGACGATAAATCCGCGATCAGCGAGCATACGATATACACAGCTGGGTGTATTAGGTTAGTAAGCTGCATGGACGCTACAAAGAGCAGAGGAAACTTACACTCCTCCAGGAATCTTTCGGGAGCATCGTCTGCATCACAGGCAGTAAGGTGGAAGCTGAAAATCTGCGGTTCACCCTGCTTGAAAGTTGCACAGCAGTCGATAGCTGCTCGCTTAGGGTCAGTGGCGCTGAGAACATCACCCTGAACATAGAACAATTAGTATATTTCCCAAAGCTGAGATCTAGGGGCGTTGTAAGAGCAAACTTTTTCGAGTAGCCAGCGCATTTGTCCTACCGAAAATGGTGGTCAGGATGATTGAAGCTAAGACCTAGGAACAGAGCAGAAGTGTTTTGGCTCACCGCGCGCCATTCTAGTCCGTCTGTGCGGATGGATATAGAAATCGTCTGGGTGGTGTTTAAAGGGATCCCATGACTCAGAAACGGGCGTTCCGTAATGTCGGCGGCACAGACGTAAGCGGACGAGTGGGTTTCCTTCAGCTTCCATACCTCGGGCTACAGCTCCTCGGACCACGGCAGACCATCTAGTTTAAGTAGTGTCAGAGAAGAGCAAAACAATGCGGAAAGGGGTATGAATATGTACTTACGGAAATGTTGGCCTTCGGGTCTCAATCCCACGAGCAATGGTATACTCCCGGACTTTTTTGTACATATAATCGGAATTACCAAACCCTCCGACGAGCAAAACGTACTGCCCCCGGCACATTGTCAGGGCAATATTTTCTATCCCACAATACAGCACATACCTTCACTTCCCCACCATTTGCCATAATAGCTGCTATTTGTCCATCGATGAGCTCCAAAGTTCTATTGACATGTGGATCAAACATCTCGCGCAAGTCATTAGCAGTGACCAAGATCTGTCCCTCCTCTATTTTTCGAGATTGATCATCGTCGATTCTCAGCTCCTGTGGCAGCGAGAGCCTGGTGCGCTGCGGCCTCGTCCCATTAAACGACATCTTGAGTTCTTCAAACTCTTTCATAATCCTGCTGCCGGACATGAGTCTTTCTTTCTTAATCCGTTTGTAGTCGGTTTCCCCGAGCCTCTCTTTCAGCCATTTCTTGAAGTTTTGGTCGATAAAAGTTGAACCGCACTTAGCCCCTTCAAAAAGTCAGAAGGGTAATAAAGCGGAAAGTTCTGGGTTCTGGTACCTGTTCCTACGGCTGCTTCTTGCACATGAAAGTGCGGGTGCACAGAGCGAACCTCATAGGATATAAGGTCGACTAAACAGTCAGAATGAAACCATAAATGTAGCAAGACCACTTGTACCCGTTCCCCCGCCTGCATCACAAAGCACAAAGTTGTCTCCAACCTATTGAATATTATCAGCACTGTTACGTTTCGAATCTGCAGTCACAAACCTGTATATCGTTTTTTCCAGCTTCCGTCTTGAGTGCTTTCAGAGCCCAAGTAGCTGCTGCCTCAGGCTCTGCGACCATTGAAACCTCGAAATTATACGGTCCAAAGCCAGCTTCTTTTACCGCTTTGAGGGTAAGAGCTTTTGCCTTGTCGCTCCACACCGCAGGAACCGTAGCCACTACTTCAAAGTCCATGGAGCTCAACATCGCATCCGAAAACTGTGCAGTCAGGGCTGTGAGCACATGGGCATTCACTGCACGTAGATAATCCGTGATCATATCTACTGGTTGTTTTCCGGAATACGAAGGCGGATTATCGTCGCCGGGATTACTGGAATCGTCATCTCCAAGAGCCAGATTATCCATACCTCCTGTCAGTGCATGCCACATGCACAGCTGTCGCCCTGGCCGATTGTTTGGTTCATCGAGTCGCAGCTTCAGCCAGACTTGACGTGGTACACCGGGCGGAATTAAGTCTCCCCAAAGCTCGGTCTCACCTTCGTCGAAGTTACCGTATGCGATTTGGCTAGGGACTTTCTCTTTTGTAGCGTTGCCGCCGTAGCCCGGCCAATTGTGGATAAGCTGGATGGACTTTACGTCGTCGGGGTTGACGCTGCTGTCGCAGTATGCAACGCCTGAAGGATGTCAGCGATCTACAGCACGGGGGAGAAGTAACTTCATACCCGTGTAAGTTGTGCCATAATCAAGGCCAATGATCAAACGTTTCTTGGTTGACATTACTTCTCGGGTGATCTGGATGTCAGTGTGAATGTAAAGACAAGTAGTGAAGCATACAGCTACCTGGGGGTGTTAATATCGCCGGACATGTGCCCACTTTTTCACTGGACCTCCTTGCGATATATCGGGCAGCTGATAAGGAGGGTAGAATATGCCGCACGATACAGCTAAGATGAACATCAGGCCCCATGTATAGAACAAGCGCCCGTCTCCTCAGCCCGGCTCTACATGACTCTGAACATGAAGTTCATACTTTCGCATATTGGCCGCGCACCCTGGACTACAGGAAAAAGCAATCGCACATAATTGCGTATGCGTGTGCAATTGTTTACTCTTTAGGAAAAAGTTGATACATTCCGTGTGATAAGCGGCCGCATTGGAATGTATTCTAACCCAGTTTATGCGACTTGTTGTATGGCATTGAGGGATCTAATGCGCGCATGCGGCACGGGCAGTCCGAAATAGCTCTGACTGCCGTGACAAGCGGCTGCTATTGAAGCGGTTCATAGGCCATCTTTTGTATCTCCGTGCATGAGGCGAATTGGGCGCCTATAAACCCTGCTCCTGCAGTCATCCCGCAACACACACTACTTCACTTAAAATTGCAACGTGTATATCTCTCTTACCATTCACAGCAAATACCCCGCTTTACGCAATCATCAAGGATACAAAACCTCCTCTGTACAGATTTACAGAAATTCTATTTTCATGAGTTGGAGGTGCTGAATCCTTCCAGTTTACATCCGTCGGTTGCAACCCTTTTGTATTTGTTTATGGGCATCCAATCGAAGAATCATGACTGCTGGAATTGCAACAACCGTTCTCAGTTTTGTGTCTAGTTCCTTGCCACAGAGAACAAGCGCGGAAGAGGAGAATTTAGAATCCACACATAACGCTCAACAAGCTAATCACGATAGTGAGGCACAATATCTGAATGAAGTGGGTATGCATAGCGATAAGCACCGAGATGCTGTAAGTTTCCATTTTGACATACATATCCACAAGTTTACCTTCAGTACAGTCTCAACGCCAGCCAGATATTCAAGAAGAGAAACCTAATGTGGAGAAGCACCGTGCTGGCGTATGTTCCCATCCAGATGAACACACTCACCGCGAGCCTCCTCCATCCGAGCACAATATTCAACGGGAGAAATCTCAAGGCGAGTACCAACAGCAGCCAACTCAAGCTTCTGATGGAACGTCTTCCGCAGCAGCATCTTCCGCAACAACGTCTTCCATCACAACTTCTTCCCCTAAAATCGAGAGACCGGCACAAACCGCGACTCATCAGAAACCCCCGCAACAGCGTGACAATTACCTGGGATACAACAACACCGGGAAAGGTCAAGTGATCTACATCAACGGGAAAGCAAAGCGGATCTTTCCACGGCCCGGTGGTGCGATGTACAGTAGGGATGATCTACGTTGGATTGAGTATTACGAAACGGTTAGCAGGCTTTGCTCGTATTGAAAGCTCGATGTAAAAAAACTACATACTAACTATCTATAATAGAGAATCGAAAATCACTATGTCAAAGGAGCTTATTTTGATAATCTTGAACGCAAGCACATACAACTCAAAGGCGAACACGAACAACTCAAAGGTGAACACGACCACCTCAAAGGTGAACACGAACAATTCAAAGGCGAGCACGGACAACTCAAGTGCATGTACGAGAAGGATCAAAAGTTGCTATCAAATCTCCAAGAATCTGTTCTTTCCCGTGTCGACCGGTATCAACCCAAATCCGACTCGGAGATCGAGAAAGAATTCAGGGAAATTGGGAGATCTGTCGTGGAATTCTCAGGCGATTTGGTGTCCGATGCCCCACTAGATGTGCTTTACAAGAGCCTGAGGGGCCAAGGTTTAAGTAACGACATGGATAGTAAAGTGTGGGATACTATGAAAAAGTGGAATTCAAGGCTGCTGGTTGAATCGGTCATCTGGAAGGAACTTTACGAAAGCTTGTTTCAAAATCCATTCAGACCTTTCGGGCTTTCCGACATTTATATGACATCTTGGATAGGGCTGTTTGCCAATGGTATGTTTGATAAAGCTTATATGAAAACGGTACGCTTACGGGTTTTCAATCAGAGCCCCACGATTTAAATCTCTATCCGGCTCCCAGCGAAGCGTCAGAGCGATGGCGGGTAATCACAGCCAATGCACTAAATGAACTTTCCAAGAGAGTCACGCAGCCTAGCACCGATGTTTTACATGGAGCGGGAGGATCCCTTATAACCAAGCTAGCGCCAATAGGATTTCAAATCGAGCGACACTGGAACGAGCTGGGTGGTATCATCTCCGCAGCGCAAGAGCTTGCAAAAACGTTGAGCACACAAAAGGCTCGTCTACGGCTGTTTTTGCCTGGGGTAGGAGAGCATTTTTCTAACAAAGCTTACGGGCACAAGTTATACCCAGCGAATAAATATGGTGAGGACATGGAGAGTGGAGAGATATTGTATGTTGTGGCTCCTGGGCTGAGAAAATGGGGTGATGGGGATGGGCGTTGTTTGGAGGTTGTTGATGATATTATTGCATCAAAGGTATTGATCGCCGAGGCTGTGAATAATTGAGTAAACCTTTCTGCAGAGATGTTGTTTGTTTGTTTTTCGGTCTTCTTACATGTGTAATTCAGAGTATCCTGTGTATGCAGCATGCCATTTTCGTTGCGATTGACTTCATCCGCCCCATCCGTTCATAGTTTTCTCACTCCTCCAGTGTCCTATGAACTTTTCTTAATAACACAGGTTTTTTCCTGTCAGTCCGAGGATTTATTATAAGTAACCACACTAGAGTCGCCTTTTCTAGTGTCGCCCACAAGGGAAGTGTCTATCCATCTCGTGCTTCTTACTGCCTCGTCATCTTCGAACGTTCATTTGCCGACGGTGGTGTGACTGATATGGCCATCGTGTGACGAAACACGTTAATTTTAGTACCTCCGAGCCTATAGCGATCGTCATATTGTTCATGCGCTATCCCTTTCCAACTCGGATGCAGTCTGCATTGGCTCTTTCTCTTTGAAGTTGCCTAAGATTTTCATGATGGAGTGTGGGGTGGTTAATTAATTGGCTGAAAGCTGGGAATTTTTGTTGTTACTTGACTGGCTGACTGAGATCATGTCGGAGGAGACAGCTATTAATGCAGTTAGAAACTCAAAAAACGTATATCCAATGATTCCACCTAGCCAGTCTTCCAGAGCGGAGGGAATAAGGCACTGTCATACTTTAGATGGAGTAAATACAGTATGATTAAATCAAAAACCAAAAACAAAGCGCAGTTTAGTCCGGTATACGGATATTTAGGCTAGTATTACCTAGGCTAATCCAACGCTGGCTCGTGCCCGGCAACGAGAGTCTGGGGACGAGACAAAATCCAACGATTTATCAGACTAACCAGTCTACCAACTCCAGTTGCCTTTCTATTGAGTACTTCGTGGGTTGACACGAATCATTTGCTTGTTCTCTTAGTTTAAATGCACTATTATTATATGAACCGCTTGTCTTCTGTAAACGTAAACGTATACGCTGCTGCTCAGCCACTACCTCTCCGACACAACTAACATACTAAGAGCCGGCTAGCTTCTAAATAGCTTTTGACTTTGCTCTTGGCACATTATACTCACATTCATCTTCGCACTCTTCTTCCACTCGACTGTCCCATGCATTCTATAGTCGGCTATCTTCCACGATATGGCTTATACTTGAATGGACCAGCAAAATTTGCGCGGATATGACACCAGATGCCATACCTATGATCGGAAATAGTTGACCAAAAATATTAGTTAATGCGATTCCTGCATACAAAAATCAATATTTGCTTGAGAATCGACCAGCGGCAAATACGTTACCAAGACGATTTCCGTTCTTAGTAAAGAACATTCGTTTGTCACAGTCAACGCCGCACCCTACAGTGTCTCCAGTTTTGTATGTTTCACTATATTGGGTACCTTTACTGTTCACATGCCTGAGGCCATCGCCGTCGTGATAGCCCCACGTCTCCAGCACATATCCAGCATGTGGCTAAACTGTTGAGGCGATCCATTAGTCATACCCAGTCCAGCAATCCTAGACACGGTCATATCATACATCCAGTAACTATAGTTCGGAGTTATGGGGACCTTACGACTTAGGGTCAGTTTTTAAAACCGTAACCTCGAAATATCCAACGAGTTCACCTCTACCCGGCGATGCATTGAGGAATGGAAGATATGTGTGATCACCCTGCACTAGGGATCGTCCTCTATATATAGCAGCTGTAGAACCATAAATTTAGTATCTCAACGGAGTTCATAGCCAGGGCGGTACGGACAATCGAGAGCAACTTCTAGTCCACAGTTGCGCAGCTGCATGTTCGGTCCTTGGTTATGAGTGCTCCAGGTTGTGGGTGAAAGCACCCGGGCTGTTGCGAACTTTTGATTGATTTCGGCAGCCCTTTGGTTGGCTATTTCGCACTCATTCTCTACTACAGTGGCCCTTCGGACGGCTTGATTGCGCTCGAATTCAGTTTTGATAGCCCTTTTGATAGCATACACACTCGCTTTCGGCTCTAATAGACCTTTGGTTAGCGAAGTCGCGCTCAGTTTCGGTTGCGGTGGTCCTTCGGACGGCTTGGTTGCGCTCGAATCCAGCTTTGGTGGCCCTTTCATTGGCATGATCACGCTCACTTTCGGCTGCAGTGGCCCTTCGGACAGCTTGATTACGCTCGCTTTCAACTGCTTTCGCCCATCTTATAGCACTGTCGCGCTCGCTTTCGGCAGCGGCAGCCTTTTGGTTGGCGTCCCTGGATATTTGATTAACCTCTTCGGGATATTCCATGAGACCTTCGAACATGAGTCTGGCGAGTTCGTTGCGTTTAGTTTTTATTTCGGTGAGCTCGGATTCGTTTTGGGCTCCTGTACGTTGGTGTGCTGTTGGTTTGGCAGGGTTATGCATTTTGCTCGTCCCCTCCTGGCGCCGGGTGTTTTATGGATGTTAATCCCGGTTATTGTTCTCTACACGCACAATTGTTTTCTATTTGTTAGCCAAGGAATTAGCAATTAGAAGACCTGCAAGAACGAGCATGCCCAAAAAAGCTCACATGAAACCAATGGACTAGATGAGTATTATTTATTACCGTATTATCTAGGTGTATCTGGTTTATTTGTAGCGCCGCTGGTAGAATATGTAGCCCCAATGGCGGTCTTCTATACGCCTTGAAGCTACAAAGTTGCTTTGAAGTCACTGTAGCTGAGAGAGTGGACAAATAAGACCAATAAATTTAGCGCCCTACGACGCTAAAAAAAACCCCGGATACATCTAGATAATACAGTATTATTGATTCATGCAGTGCCAATAGGCACAGGTGTAGGACCGTGTTTAGCTCGCATGCCAGCCCCTTCCTGGGACGAGAATGAATACCTGCCAACAGGATCTGACCAGAGGCTGGTTCACGACCTTAGGACCGGGTGTTTGTGATGGGTCTGGATGGCCGTTTGCTGCAACACTAATGCTGAGAAACCGGTGTGGTTTTACTTACAAATAAGTCTTTACATTTGTTCGCATGGATGATATGAATTATTCTTAGTGAGCCATAGCTAGCTCCAATATAAGTCGCACTCAACAATTGGTAGAGCAACTTAAATCGGTGAACTCGATACCCTTAGAAACCCAATCCATGTGAGGTGTACTCCCTCATATATCCATCAGATTATACTGGTTTCAAACGCTTGCAAAAATTACCCATGACATGCCGAAAGTCTGTACGTACTTGCTAATTAATATAATTAATAATGTTTTTATATGTGCTTGTATGTGATAACCCGTGCGCTATGCATATTTTAGAGAGAATTAGAGCGTCGACTGGATCGCGGAGATGTAGAAGCTGCTAGCTCAAACCGCCAGAGATCAGAAAAGTTTTAACGATACAGGCGATTATGTATAATGGATTTCTCGTAACACTACGAGTTGTGCATAACTTCTGGAATGCTAGGCTAGGTTAATAATTACCATATGAAAAAGGGGGGTTTTCAACAACGGTCCTAAGTAGGATTTGATTGTATAACCATTGGTAGAGCATTTTTGTCCGTCTATTGACTGTACCCAAATGATATCCAAACGGTGTCGCTACGGTTATATTAGGACAACCTACTTAGGGCCGTCGTTAAAAACCCCCCTTTTTTCATACTGTAGTCACAACTACAATCAAAAACTCACAAACTACAACTCATATTCTGCCTTGCAGAACCTGCTCTCAATATCTGCTCTTCGTATATTTTTATATACTAACATTACGATTGGTTTGACTTGGGTAATCCTAAGAAACGCACGGGATACTTTCAGACTTCAGGCTGCGGAACGCATGGCTGTTAACCCGATATAATGCATGCAGAGAGCACCTCAGCAACGCTAGAATATAGGTGACCATCATTATGCTTTCATTCGCAGCACAGTGACATCCTAGAGTACCCCATCATCAATATGATACAGAACTCATGCTTCTTGACCGGTTGACCCACCTTAGTCGACCTAACTGTGAACGCGCTATTGACCAAGGACATACAGTCCATCTAGTTCGACCTCTTAATCAAGTAATTTACTCATCGAAGCAGCTGTTGAGATGCGAACATATAGTTTCAGTGGTATTGATAACTGATAAATGAAAGGCTTAGGTTATAGTCCTAAAAATTCACGCTCGAGTGGTCCGGGGTAGGGCGATAATTTGTGCGAGTACAAACTGTTGGATGCCTTGTTGGTCCATGCCTCCCGCAGTCTTTTTACTCACCAAGTGGAACAGATGGATCTCTCCGAAGGTAACCCTGGAATCTTCATTATGACCGTAAACCGAACTTGTATCGGTGGACTACATACAGCCAACACAAGATACTAACCTAAGAAAGATCTCCCGAGAGAATTAGAGAGAACTTGTGCAATGCACCAGAATTCCAATGAAGAATAAACCCCTGCGTAAGAGAAATAAGCTAGAATAACGTGTTGCTCCCGGCCCTGGGCAGTTGATAACGTATCCGAAGACCCCCAGCATCTAGACAGGCATGAGAGAGCGCTAAACCTCAGGAAAGGAAGTGGGTGTGTGAACATTACACAGCGTTGACTTGCCAATGATAAAAGAAGAAAAAAGGTGCGAAATTTAGCCTTAATTGCCGCGCCAATCCACCAGGGCTTCTGTTCATAAAGCTTATTTATCTGTTCTTTGAGCAAATCGACGCTCATTTCCTGAGAACTCAATGGACCTGATTCCCGTTTGTGGGGTAAAGGTAGTTTTGATGGTTATATAATTATTGCTTCAGCTCGATTGATCATACACAGTGAACCCGGATCCTGTGATTCCATAGCCGCATTATGCTGTCGACTGTCGCTCTTTGGTAAGTGGCCTTACATTAGAGGTTTTGCTCCGTGTATTGTAACTCGTCGTCTACTTCTGCCAAGAATCTTTCAAAAATCCTCCAATAATATTTGTCACTAGATTCCACCACTTCGCCAACTCAGCACTTGCACTTACCATGCGGGGTATAATTACATTTCACAGTTTACTCCGCAGACTCAACTTACACCGGAAACTCCCCAACTTGCCACTTTGTTATCATGTCGCATCAAATACCAGCTCCAATCCCACCGTACCAAAAGAAGACGATTCCCGGAAAAGGAATCGGCATGGTTGCCGCTTTATCCATCTCTCCCGGCTCTGTGATTATTATCGAGCAACCCTTGTTCACTATTCCTCGCCATACATTTGACACATTATCTACGCCCTCTGCGAAAGAGACCGTCCTTCTCGAATTCGCCAAACTCCCTAATGACCAACAAAAAGCATTTCTGAACCTCCACAATGCTCAAGTGAAGTCCGTCTCCGAGTTGTCAGAGATCGAAAGCATCATCCGCACCAACGCATTCGGGCTTGGACCCGAAGGAATCCGTAGCGGGGTATTTGACGAATGTTCACGATTCAACCACAGCTGCGCTCCGAACGCTCATTTCGCATGGCACGAACCTACACACGATGTATGTCCACTCAACTCAGCACATTGCCGAGGGCCACGAAATTACCATCGCCTATGTACGTAGCGATTCACCGCACCAGATGCGACAAAGCGAACTTCTCTCTCGATACGGATTTTTGTGTAAATGCACCGCCTGTGCGGCGACACGACAGAACCTCGCCCGTAGCGACTCCCTGAGATCCGAGATTCAGAGACTGGATGAAGCGATTAGTCGTGGGATGATCATGACGAATCCTGGCCGTGCGCTAAGGTACTGTCGGGAACTTCTGCATCTGAGAGATGTGGAAGGTATAGAGCCACAGATGCCAAGGTCTTACCATGATGCTTTTCAGATATCTGTTGCGCACGGAGACCTGGCAAGGGCTTCAGCATTCATGAAACTGCAGGTGAACTGGTATGAGATCTATCAAGCAGAGGCACCAGTTATTGCCGAGATGAGGGGATTTGTGGAAAGACCGGAGGAGCACAGTCTTTATCAGATAGTGTCTAAGAGATGGCAATCGCAGACAAAACTTACACGCAACGAGAACAGCAAGGGATTCGAGAAATGGCTATGGATGAGAGCGGAAAAATAAACGAAGAGTTTCAAGACTACATGTAGTTTCTTGCGAGAGAATGGGAATGTTAACTATTCCAAAACATCATCTATTGTCGTTCCCTTTGCCATATAGGCTTGAAAAGTGTCATAGAGACCTGCTCAAAAACAAAATTATACCATCATTTATTTAGTTTGCTTACTAGACAAACCCTCCACCTGACCGAGGTCTCGACACTGAAGATTGTCGCCCTACTGCAGCAATTGCATGGAACTGGTATCTAGGTCACTTATCCCTTACACGTTCATATTGGTTCCAATGCTCTAGTGGCAAACCTGAGTGGCATTGATTAGCCAAATAGGATGTCAGAGATTTAACTGTGGCAAAGCAGTACATGTTTCATTGGTAACTTCAACTGCTCAAGGGAAATTACCAAATCGAATATTACAACCAAATCTGCAAAACCGAGCGTGTAGGGGATAAAGGTCTCAAATTGAGACGCCTCCGTTACTCTCAGCTCGCACAACCAAAAATATTACCTGACCTAGGGCTATCTCAGCTCATGTTCTCTAGCCTGCGTGCCTGTACTCTAGATATTGCTCGTCTTAGTTCGATTATTAAAGTCATAATGTTGACTGCGCCTGAAGAGAAAATTGGTTAATTGAATCTCAGTCCAAACCTCATCTGCCGGTACGGTAAATGCACTGGAATGGACGCCTCCGAATCATAGACAGTCACTCGGGTTTCGTTAATTTAGGAGTGTTACAGATGTACATGATGTTACAGGTCTGATACACGGTTACGGCTGAAGGGGCTGATGCCTCCTGTATATATCTCGAGTCTTTCTCCTTCTCTCTTCTCTGTACCATAGAATAAACGCACACGGTTCTCCCCAACTTCCATATCGTAACAAGGAGTGTTGAAAGTAGAGTTAGAGAAGCTTTATTGTGTACTATCTAAGAAGGCTTCAAGGCCATATATATGGTCATACAAGTGTGAATACATGCGTACGCATCTATGTATAGATCCGGCTGAATGCCTCAGCCCGACAGCAATCTCCGGCTATACGAGGCATCATCTCCGGCCATACGAAGGCTGAGACTCTTTATGCAATAAGGAGTACCGAGTGCAAGGGTGGCACCAGCATACCCGAAGATAAGTATACCTGAAGAGTCTCTATATATTTATCGAGTCTTTTTCCCTTCTCTCTGTATCATAGTATATAGACACAGCTCTCCCTTCATATTCCTAAGAGTAGGATGTTGCTATATGGTCCAGAAAGAGGTCCAGATAGGTTTTCGGAATCACCGGTGGGCTCCTACAAAATTTCTCATTCTTGCCAGCTGTCACAGCCGCCACGTTCCACTTGTTACTTCAATCTCCAGTCCGATCACCACATTATCCGGCGGCTTCTGGCTTCCATTGTATGAAAGGCATAGGTTTTACATATTGGTAAATCAAGAGACTTCATCCATATCACACTTCAATATAGAATTGAAGTGCAAGGTTTTCAAATGTCAGTCTTGGATCGCAGTCTCAGGTAGAACGACTCATACGTGTTATACTCACACCGTCACAGACTGTGAAGTAGCGTGGTGGGGTAATTCCCCGCATTTCTCCCGGGAGCACATGGAATCGGACATCGCTATTCATTATAATTATCCAACTGAACCTAAAGCATATGAACCTAGCAAAAGCGACATTAAATAGCACCAAATACCCAAGCCAGAACACAACCAAAACTGCTTGCAGCGGCTTGTACCAGCAACAGAAGCACACCCGGAACACCATATGTATAAAGCCTCCTTGTGGGCATATTGATTAAGTTATTAGCCTATACCACCTCGTCAGATTAAGCTAGACAATTAGATATTATTTATGCGATAAATTTATGATTCGAACTCCAATTAGCCAGATGTTTACCAATCAGAATCGTTCCACACATTAAATCTCCCGCAGTTTACAGCTTTATGCAATATCGCCTCTGTACCCTACACAAACATACAACGCACCTGCCACAGCTATTAACCGCCATCCGATCCAACTTCAGCGAGTCACCAGATTCAGTACTCAGACTCTATCCCTCCTACCATCGTCAGTGCGCGGCCGAGCTCATGTGTTGACATGAGGATGTTGCAGTGTGCGCGGAGAACTCGTCAATCGTCTGAATTCTAAAGAGCGAGAAGAGAAAGGAAAAAGCTTAAGTACACGATATTAAGATAACTATATTGCGAGTGGCAGCCCACGTAGCAGCCAAGCAATGGCACGATCCCCGTCGATGCTCTTGGGTAAAAGCCCAGTATTTCCGTCAACAATATTCTTGTTTATCTGTTCTATGAGCAGATCGATGAGATTTCATGAGAATATACTGGATCGTCATATCCCGTTTGTTGATACGATTGTTTGCTATCACTTGAGGTCGATTTTACTATACACAGTGAACTCGAGGTGCTGGGATTTCGTATCCGCGGTGTCGACTGTTGCTCCTTGCTAAGGGAACTCACACCGGAGGATTTCTTCTTGACACTTGTATAGTACTGTCACTGAGGCATTCTCTCCAAGAATCATGCAAAGATCCCCCACGTGGCAAATGTTCCTAAGCGGCTAGGCCCGGCTGGCCTGCATGAAGCCGGGACTGATCTTCACTAGTGCAGGCCTGGAAATTGAAGCGTGGCCGGCCGCCAGATAGCCTGCAGCTAAGTCTTATGCAGGCCTCGAAGGCATATGCAGGCCGGCCCCCGGATTATGCAGGCCAGACCAGGATTCAGCAGGCCTCTAAAGTATATGCAGGCTTCAAATATATGCCGGCCATCAGATATTTACAGGCCGGCCCGGCTTTTAAATCACAGGCCTGGCCGGCCTACGCTAGCGGCGGCCTCTAAGGCTGCTTAGGAACACTGCATGTGGCCCACCAATAAGATATTCATGTGCCAAGGTTCTACCACATCGCCAGCTCAGTACTTATACTTATAGCGTACGTGCGGGGTAGAATTATATTCGCAAAGTCCTTCGCAGAGTTTAATTTGCACTGGTAATTCTCCAACCCCACCACTCTGACATCATGTCGTATCAAACACCCACTCCGACCCCTCTCTACCAAAAAAAGACGATCCCTGGAAAAGGAGTTGGCATGATTGCCACTATACCGATCCCTCTTGGGTTTTTGATCATTGCTGAGCAACCATTGTTCACTCTTCCCCACACCACATCTGACATATTCTCCGCCTTATCGATCAATGCGACCGTCCTGAGCGAAGTTTCCAAGCTCTCGAAGGATCAGCAAAAGGCATTTCTCCACCTTCACAATGCCCATGTGAAGCCTGTTTCTCTGCTTCCGCCATTTCTAGGTATCGTCAACACCAACGCATTTGGGCTCGGGCTCAAAGCGGTTCGCAGCGGCGTGTTTGACGACTGTTCCCGGTTTAACCATAGCTGTGCTCCTAACGCACGTTTCATCTGGATCGAGGCGACTCATACCCTCCATATCTGCGCGACTCGAGACATTTCTGAGGGGGATGAAATCACTATCTCCTATCTTTCCACTAAGCATTCTCTCGCGCCTCACCAGGAACGACAAAACGACTTGCTCGCTCGGTATGGATTCTTGTGCAAGTGCACCGTTTGCGCGGCAACAGGCCAAGAACTCGCCAGGAGCGACTCCCGGAGAGCCGAAATCCTCAAACTAGATGAAGCAATTGGCGATGGGGTGCTGATCGCAATAAACCCCGCTCGTGCGATGAAGTACTGTCGAGAAGTTCAGCGGCTGCGAGACATGGAAGGTCAAGAACTGGAGAAGCCAAATGCATACTATGATGCCTTTCAAGTCTGTGTCGCGCACGGAGATCTAGCTCGCGCTTCAGCGTTCATGAAGTTGAACATCAAGTGGAGGGAACTTTATGAAGGGGAGGCAGCTGAGGTGGCTGTTGCGGAGAAGAGACGGCTTGTTAGAAGGCCAGAGTTGCATAGGCTTTATCAGGAAGTCTCTCGGAAGTGGAGGTCGAAGACAAGTCATGCACGTGAGGAGGAAAGTGAGGGATTTGAGGAATGGCTATGGATGAGAGCTGAAAAATAAACAAAAGTGTTTCAAGTCTGCCTGTGCTTACTTGGAAGAGGATTAGAATATGAAATCTTTCCGTATGTTTACACTACAAGGTTGATTTCTTAAATCATAAGTTATTCGTAGTTTATTAAAGGTTTCAAACGTGCGTAGTCTACTCGAGAACGATTCAAACGTATTATTCTAATTCCGCTTCATAACAGTCAAACAGTGGCATCGCTGGATGTGGTAAATTTCCTGTATTTCCCCCGAGAGCACATGTTACAGCAAAATCTGATGTGGCTATTCCTTTATCTCAAGCATATGATTCGAGCCGCACAAAGTAAGATTCGGTTGTACTTACAGCCACTAACACAGGTTCTGGCGATATTTCACAACATACACTTGAAACGCTTGCGCTTGTTCTCAAAGATCCAACCAGAATACTTGTAAGAGCATTGATTAAATTATAATTCTGAGTCTGTCTCATGGTTTTTCACTCCCAATGCCCGCTGGCTGAGAGACAAAAGACGGAATATCAAATTCATTAGCAAGAGCATGCACAGGACCGTCACCACTGCATACTGTGACCTACAACTCCATAGGAAGTATGAGCTTGCTCGTGGGCTTGCCTTGGGATTATTTCACTTGCACTTCGGAAGGAGCATTGGCGAATAGGCTTCATATTTACAATTTTGAATCACTCCATGTCCTAAAATCTAAAAATAAATACAGTATATACAGCGGGTGGAATGAATTCTTGCATAAAGTGGTGTACCGTATCTGTAACAGAAGAAACATAATCACCACGACTTCAGTGAGGTCTAACCCGCAAGACAGATCAAATAAGGATCCTACAACACACAGGACCTACATTGGATATGGGAATAGGTATGAATGCATTTTGTGGACTTTCTTGCAGTGAATTACCAGTTACTGTCCGTTTATGTAAGACTTTTTTCCATCCGCTGTATGTCACTTTACAGTGTAAACACGACAACAGATAGGAAAATATATTCTTTAGAGCAGCCCCTGGCCCAAATAGAACACCAGGTATCATAGGCCTGTAGCAAACATAAACATATGATGCACCTGCTATAACAATTTAAGCGCCATCCGATCAATCTCCACTAAGCCAGCAGACTCAGTCCTCCCAGAGTCCTCTGTCCGAAACGAAGTATCCCTCCCACCACCCCCAGTGCGCGGCCGTAGCCTTTCCATAGCTTTCACTACAGCAAGGTTTTTGATCGCGTGTGGAAGGTATTCGCGATACGTGTCGAGGTCAATCTCCCTTTCGGACGCTGTGGGTCGGCATCGGGGAATAGGTCTGTGGTTTTTATCAAGGCACAGGAAGGGGAACCTGGGACAACCATGATAGACTGAAAACGTGGTCAGTTTATAGGTCTAAAAGCAGCGGGGGCGGGGGGGAATACAACAGAGCTATTATAAAGGGTAGCTTCTATCGATATTTATCCACCAGAACTCCATCAGCGTAGAGATGGAAGATACCTAGTCGTTAACTACTATCGTGTTCGCGATTAGCTCGTAGAAGCTAGCGTCACTGATAACTAGTTCCAGGATTGAGCTTGAGTCGTCGCCCTCCTCTGTATCCCCATCATCCAAGTCGCCCAGACCGTACCGGATCCTCGCAGTAGTGTTATCAAACTTCTCCACCAACACTTTAAGTGTTCCATTGCGCTCAATCTGTCGGAGCCTTCTATACCTTCCCGCTTTATCCTCCCCAAGAACAAACAACACAACTAGATTAACCTCCAACCCACTCCCTTCATTAGCCACTGCAATGCATCCCGTTTCAAATCCGCATATACCTCCGAGATGCCCACCTCAAACACAAACGCTAGTTTCTTCTTCCCCAGCGGGGCCAACAATAACAGTTGTGTAGGGGGTCTTCTTCCACGCCGCCGTCTTAGTGCCTTTTTTATCGCGCTACTAGCAAGCAGGAATCATAACCAGAAGACTCGCTGTTCGCAGTAGCTTCTTCTCCGAGCCCAGGAATCATTGAGTGGACCGCATTTCGCCGAAGATTTCGGATAAGAGCTGCTCGATGATTGGTACACTGGACGCACCATGCTGCAGACATGGAGGTAGAGGGAAATAGTGTTACAGTCGTAGCAGCGGTGGGTCGAGAAGGGGTTTCAGCGAAAGGAAGGTCTCAGAGCTTACAGGGCTGGGAACAAGGTCACAGCCACTTGTACATTGGGAAGAAATGAAGCGGTGCACTGCGGATGTGATGTCCTGCAAACTCTATGATCCAATAGCGAACGGTACCCTGATACTAGTGCGCTGGTATGTTGCGAAATTATCACTTTGTTGCGAAGGTTACGCTCATTGTATCATTAAGTGGCGTCTCTATAACACGACGGAAAGGAGCTGAAATACCTTTAGTGTAGATTGGATCTCATCCTGTAGCTACTTGCGAGCGTCCATTATTTTCCTGGTGCAATTAAAGAACACAATAATCCTAGCGGAGTTCCTACGGCATTACACTTGTCTCGTACTTGTAATTCCAGTGTTGGGAGGTAAACCCTTAATATTCCACCTTCGATATCGCGCGGATTCTCAGTACTAGTGATAATATAGCATTCGGACGGGCTAGCAACGGCATTGTTAAAAGTAGAGATAGAGAAGCTTGATTGTACAGTATCTAAGAGGGCCGACAAGATCATATATATACGGGGGTCCATGTACGAATGCGTACCTACTCATCTATGTATAGATACGGCTGAATATCATCAGTCCAACAACAATCTCCCAGCCTCCATCATCTCCGGCCATACGAAGGCTGAGATCTATTTATGCAACAGGCATAACGCTACACCTCATCTAAGTTGACACTCCACATCTGCTATATGCTTCCCATAAGTCCCGTTCGCATTGCATCCAAAACTCATGGCTCGCGCACGTTACAAAACAATCACTCCGGAAGGCATCGGGATAATTACTCCGTCCCGCAGATTCTCCTTCCATTAGTCGGTCCTAGAGTGATACCAACTCAAAGCGTAACTCACTGATCATTCCACATCTAGGCAAACCATGTTACATATGTACATGGGTCGGAGACACGTTACAGACTTGGTACAAGTCACCGTAGCCGGGGCTGATACCTCCGGTATATATCTCGAGTCATTCTCCTTCTCTCTTCTCTGTACCTAATTCTATGCACACGGTTCTCCCCATATCGGAACAAAGCATGTTGCATATCTGGATTGCTTTCTCTTGTAAGGCTTATGGGCTTCAGCTGGGCTGATGGAAACCATGATATCATCGGCTGTCATAGATGGCGGTCATTATGGGACTCAGCTGGAAGTGTCAGCTGAGTACGCATGCATGCGTACAAGTCATACTCTGAATGTCATATATAAGAACATACAAGTTCCCTCGTAGATAGAAACAATGAAGCTTCTCTATCATCACTATTTTAACAAAGCATGTTGAAATACTGATTGCTAGAGAAGCTTGATATACTATCTAAGAGGGCTACAAGGCCATATATATACGGTACGAATATGTATGTACTCATCTAAGTATAGAGATGGCTGAACTCCGTCAGCCCGTATCAGAGCCAGCCCAGTCAGCCCGTATCAGAGCCAACCCAGTAAGCCCATATGAGAGCCGTCAGTCCGTATGAAGGCTGAGACCTATTTCACTGTATGCCACGCTCGAGTGAGCCTTTATGATGCCACTTTATCCCAGCGGCTCGAGATCTATAGCTCCCGAATCAGTTTGAAGTTTTGACAACAAATGAACTCTACTAACTTTATCGAGAAGCGAATTGGCAGTGATGGCCTGAGAACGAGTCATAAAGACTACATTTCCATCACTCTAATGTCGACTGTGGTGATCAGTAGGTATACTCTATGTTCATTTGCCCAGAGATTTCTCTGCGTCTCAAAGGTAGGGAACAGTGTCAATATTATGTGGGGTATGTATTCTAATAGTGGTACATTCCGACCACGTAAGATGTATCGGTAGGAATAATGATGTGGAGATCCGGCGGTCGTAGCTCATTGTTTGGAACTGAGCCAATGATGACCCCATCTGGAAAGTTGTACTGTACCACGAAGCGAATTGCGGGAGGCCTCCTGACTATTCATCTCACTATCCCCTCCATGGCGCGCAAAAGAATGGTGTGCATCTTTTGTTACAATGCTATTTTCTTGAGAAGGTTTACTTTAGTTTACTAGGTTAACTTCTTACAAATTTTGTGTCACGATACAGGGACTCTGTTCGTGACTAAGACCGGACCTTCATCCGCGTACCCCTCGGAACAGTTACCAGCAGCAAATTCTATGGAGGCCTTCTTTGTTCATTGTTATTGTCTTAAGCTCTGTGGAGAAGATTGTTGTCACGCATATGTCACCACCCGTTCACGTGATGTAGTGATGAGCCACGCCCCGAACTTGCGCTTCAGCAGTGTGACTTCAGGGAAGGAAAAATCAATCCCGTTCTCTACCGACAATCACGGCGCGCACTTTCATCCTGTCGTGGGATTAATACGTGTTTGACGACTAACTCAACTAGCGATGAACATGAAAGATCTCTTTCAGCAACAGAAGATAGCTGAAAAGTGCTGAACTGCGGTATATTCTCGATGTCAAATTCTTCACATCTTGAGGCCGATAATATCTCTTTTTGTTGCATCTTACCTTGAGACCCAATTGGTGAATACATGAAGATCAAGGGGATATACAAAGGATTCTGTACCTGAAACACTTTGGATAAGAGATATACCCCATCTAAGGGAGAGGCGATTAAACGCAATCACTCGATGTAACGCTGGGTTGATCTGGCATGGTAGTTCAAGGGTAATATGAAAAGACGGTGAGGAAAAGAAATAGGTCAATTGGCTCCACAATGTAATCGACATCTTGATTCGCCGGAGAGATGACTGGATGAGAGAAGGAGATGAGATGGATAACATGAGATAGTGGAGGAGCGGATCATGTACCGAGCTGCTCACATAGTAGTGATGAAAATTCATCTTTTGTCCCCACTTTCCATATTACAAGCGTCTGTGTTATTTATTTCATGCATACATATGACTATACATAGAACAGTCACTAGTCATCACCTTTGATTAAATGCACTGAGTACAGGTCCCAAGATAGAGGCAGTGCTGCGTAGGAAAGGGAAGGACAGCCGGCATGTTTTATAACCAACCCGGCGGGGATCAGTGGATGTCCATCGACATCCCAGATTACAATGCAATGACAAAGCGGATGATTAGCACAACGCACAGAATACTTGGTCATTCGGCCTATAGACTGGATTGTGGCTAATGTCAGTCAAACCACCATCCTTCATTCTAGGCAGCGGGCGAGAGACGGCACTATCGCCGCTCTACCCGTCTTGGAGCAATTCTGGGCTTTGGACACCCAGCGGCACAGTTGCAAGACTTCATCTTTTCATCAGCATTCGTCGGATGCCGGATGCATACATATCCTTTTCAGAACTCCTTTTCGGATGACTACAATCTCTGGAACAGGCGAAAGAATTTGCGGTTTTTATACAAACTACCCCTCTGGGGGACTGTATTATGCAAATTACCCTCATTTCAAAAACCTTATTATTCATATAAGCACACGACATGTGTCTTTGTCGATTCTGATTGGTCGTAATTCTGTGGCTGAGTGGCTGATTGTGGCAGGTACCTACCACTTAAACTCAGATCCCAAATGACCTACCCTTTTAATTCTATGAGTTTGGCTCTGATTACAAAATATCCTATACAAAGTATGTGGATAACTATGTCCTCTCACCTCCAAGTCTTAGATTTATGATATCTCTTATATTGAGTCAGAAATTGTGAATCAACAGCATTTTGGAGCATTTTTTTACAGCTGCACCATGAATATTAGTGATATAGTAAATTGGAGACCAGGAAGTGAAAGAGGATCTGTTTATGCATAGTTCATGTATAGAACACTTTGTGATCAGAGCACAACTCATGGACTTAAATGAACTTGAATTGATTGGAGTTACCCAGTAGAAGGAATCTTAATATGCTTGCTCTGGCCACAGAAACGATAGAGACTCACCCAGACTTGGAGAGATATGCTCACTGGGAGCTGGCCAAGAGATGATCTAACAAAGTTTGAATTCTAGGAGTATGTTAGAGCCATATACATCTGGAAGCATAGGAGCTGCTAAAAATGGCAACTTTGGGTTGGCTGGGCTGGAGATCAATCTGGGCGCCTCCAATGGGCGGCGAAGCCGCCACCGTACCTTGTACAGAATACCCCTGCCATCTACCGACTGCAGATAAAAAAAGGCTCCGAAATCATAACTGATAATCTTCTGTTTAGTAAGGTATTTTAGGGTTTTGTTATGTACAAATTACCGTGCAAATGCCAGTGATACATGGTAGAAACCTTGGAACGACTCATGTCATTGCAGACATGGTCAGGAGTCATCTAATTTAATGCACTACTCATTTGTTTTATCATTCATAATCAATTGCACAATGCCACAAAACATAAAAGTCTACCGGCTCCACTAAGCGCACAAGTCATCGGTCGGCATAATATCACTGGTTGTTGTATTTTGCATTTTCTTCATCACTTTTTGTAGGGAAGCTTCGAAGGGAGGGGTATTCTGTATAATATGTTGAAATGAGGGCAGTTTGTATAAAAGCCGAAGAATTTAAAGAACGACAGTCTCGACACTTATTACATTTTTCTATGGGAATAGTTATGGTTACTGTTTTCGAACTGGAGGAAGTCCTGGCAAAGGTGAATGCTGTGCAGAGATATCTGCTGCATAGATTAGATCCATTATTAGATTAGATATTGAGCTAGCCAGTGGCGGCAATTAAGACCAACGGGTGGCTCCCGGCTACAGTGCAGCTGAGAGGGGCAAAGGGTGAGAAATAACCCAAGAGACCTGGTGCTGGTATTTTTATCAACAATTCTCAAGACTTCGAGTCTATTCAGTGGGTCACCGTTACGTCAAAAGCCGGCTACTGACTCCTTCTGCCGCATACTGGTGGGTCACCGTTACGTCAAAATCCGGCTGCTGACTCTTTCTGCCGCATACTGGTGGGCCCCGTCGTTATTTCTGGACCTAGCGGAGATTTCACTCGCTCTACAAGTCCGCCACATCCAGCCCACACGTATCCCAGCTCGGCGACAATGCCACTGGTCAGAAGCAAAGTGTGGCGAAAAACACCCGCCACGAGTGAGGGCAAATGCAATAACGCTGCTAGATGCATCGTGACAACAGGTGCAATGCCGGCACTTAACATGAAGTATCCTTGCGAACAGTTGGCTTCGACTTTAAGTGATCTACAAACTATTAGTTCTCCGTCAGCCGACATCGTTAGCGACTCCAGCCGATTCGCGCGATCTTCGGCCAAGCGAACTGGCTCGTGCCAGGTGAAGATCGGCAGTACGTGCATTCTGCGCTTGAATTATGAGTAACTCTAGACCACGACTTCGAACTGCAACATGAAGTGGCTGATTATCCGTGCCGGTAGTTCTGTGTGCTCTGTTAGCTATGGGTAATTTGCTCAGCCACTAAGGCGTCCGGTGATTTGCTGCGTCGAACAGTTGAGCGCGTATGGCATCGCTTTGTCGTGTAACAGAAGACACATCATCCGGTAGACTTTGCCTTGGCTTCTTTAGGTATGTTGAGATGCCTTCCCGGAACTGCAACTTTCGCCGACAGCTGAGATGGTGAATACTTTTGTCGCCGGATATGGCCGGACGAACGGAGAAGATGAGATTGCAAGATATTAGTTACGTCTTTTGTGTAGGTGCTAGAGTAGAATTTGCTCACCGGCATACTCACCAACTATTCCCCTGGTCCATCCGGAATCAAGTGTTGGTGGACTGTTCGAGTGAATTGGGCAAGTTACAAACTTCCTTTTAGCTAGCAATTGATGGCTTCGTCAACCGTCAAAGTACGGAGGTCGTGCATCACGGTACAGCCTGGCAACCCATCCGCTGCTTCCCTCTCCGCCTTGCTGTGTTACATTGCTACCATTGGGACACCAGAACTCGTTGCCCATGCCGTGCAATTCCATTTCTGCAACATTTTTCGCAACTTTTCCGCAGCTATTTCAGGACACTGAAATGTCTTACAAACATAGGGTACCAACCTACATACCTCACTTCGGGCAAAGAACTCATTCCTAATAGTTTCGGAGTGGCGCCAGCGTCCAAGACTACATTCCTAACTCTCTCTAGCTATCCCTTTGAGGACATCCATAGTCCTAAAGAAAATTTCACGCCCCCATCGCGCAATACACCACACGAACCAGCGCGTAGGAATTAGGAGTGTGTGTAACGAACGAAGCGTAATATAAACCGTTATGCTCGTCCAATATGGATGCAAATACAACACCCGCCGTTTTATATGCCTTGACCACCATGTGCCGGGAACCTTTGCGAGTTACACAAATCTGGCTGGCGGCCCACACGGATTTCTCCGGAAGCAGGGAATCAACCTAATTCAACTTACGTGTATGACGGATGTCTAAACGACGGCACTTTCCGAACCCTAACCGCGGGTATCGAACAATGCTGGTTGAGTTTTTTCCTCAACGCAGTACGGTTGCTTCATTATCACCATCATTAGTTCCTAGAGTGTAGTCACCACTATCAGCTAAAGCATTCCTTCCCTAAGTGATCATGTTTAGCGCACATAGCTAGACTCTAAACTCTCTCAAACTTTGGTCCTCAGCTCCGAACGAAGCCTGACTGGACTCCCTATTTGCCCGGTTCAAATTAAGCATATATCTTGCACTAGTTACCAAAACTTCATTGAAAACCATACTTTTCAAATTGTAGAATCTGTGTCACAAGACAACCCCGGGGAGAACAGTATGCAGTCGCTCGCGGTATATCCTCACCCAACTAGTTTTCAAGGCTCAGAAATGTCCGTCACGCGCACTTAATCGCTTCCTTTTCCTGCGAAGGGAATTAGGCAGCCGAGGCTGTGGGAAGAGTTGAAGACTGCCGGTAGGTATGTATGGAACTCCCTGCAATAGTGATCACGTTCGCTGCGGGAGGTACTGGTGGTGAGTGAGCCGTGTACTTTGAGACTGCCGAAGACACATAGGGCTAGTCAAGGCAGATCCTGGCCGTGCTGCTGGAATTGCCGGACGCTCGTGTGGGCTCCGAGGAGGATACCGATGATTACGCGGTATCTTGTAGTGAATTGTCTCGGTACGTAATTCATGGGAAGCAACTTAAGTAAGGAAATCTCAGCTGTACAGACAGACAATTGAGGAAATGGATATCATACAAATTACTCAATGAGCAGCACCGAAGTTGCTGCTTCGAGCCTAGAAAACTAGTTCGGGTGTTTAGTGATGGAACTCTAAAGTGGATGCCGAATATGCATACTGCTAGCCCGAGCGAGCATGATCGTGCTACTAGGATTGCCGGACGCTCATGTGGGCACCGAGGAGGATACCGATTATTCACCCTTGCTCCCCTTACATGAAGAGCAGCAATACAGCCAGACAATTGAGAAATGAATCCAATAGAAATTTCTCAATGAAGGGCACCGATGCTGCTGCCTCGGTCCAGGACCTAACCTATTCGGGTGTTACGATGGAATCCTAAAATGAATGCCGAAAATGCAATCCTGCTAGTCAAGGGTGATCATGATCGTACTACTACAATTGCCGGCCCCTCATGTGGACCATCGAGAAGGTTATCGATTGACTGCGTGGTATCTCGCGGTGTATTGAGTCATGATCCTCCATTCATGGCGAGCAGCTTAGGTGGGAAAAGCTCAGCAGAACAGGCAAAAGGGATATCATAGAAGTTTCTCAGTTAGGAGCATCAAAGTTGCTGTCCAGCTCTAACCTGTTCTGGTATCTAGTAAGAGAATCGTAGCATCGTATGGCTATACACAACCGAAGTCGCTCAATCAGCCCTCACGATGAAGCTAATATCCGTTCCGCAATCAGTTGAATTTGCCGGCAGGCATGTATCCGCATACCCTTCCTCTACTGGCGTCAAAGATTTCTTTACGTTGGAATCAATATATAAAACACTCTCTCCATCTATTTTTCTCGTTCTCCACCGCAACCGGGGTCTTCAAGTCCAAAGCAGAAACCAACAGTTCAATTCCCAATCTCAACTCCTCCAGTCTCTAACCTCCAAACCAGCACCATGAAGGCCTCTATCTTCGGACTCGCCTCCTTCGCATTATTCGCCGCCACCTCCGTCCTTGCCTCCCCAGTCGCCATCGACCAGACCCCCGCTTTGATCGAAAGACGAGGCACAGTCGGCCTCGACAACATTGTCACCGTCCTCATCACCGATGTCAAATCCGTAAATACGAACTACAACTCCACTTGCGCCAGCACTTGCACCCAGGCTCAAGTTGTAAGTATCAACCGGTTGCAACCGTACATCGTACTGACGTTCGGCACAGACGAGCTGGTGTCATGAAATCGCCACTCTGTGCTACGCTGCTATTGATAAGTGCAAGCAACTCCCATCGGGGTATAAGTTCTTGGATTTGGGCCTGATTGCTGGGCTCGTCTGCGAGCTGCTGCTGGAGATCAACTATACGCTCAAGTTCCTGCTTACCAAGTGCGGCATTTGTAAGTTCTTCTCTTCCGGTGTTACTGTGTAGAAGGAGGCTAATGATTTTTCAGTGTCTCTTCTTCTCCTCGTTATTGGCCTGGTTGTCGAGTTGATTACAGCTTTGAACGCACTTCTGACTTGTTTGATACTCTATGTTGATGGGCTTCTGGCTGCGGTTAATCTATTGTTGTTCTCGATCTTTGGGGTTTTGGGGTGCCTCTTGGATACTCTCGGTCTTGCTCTGTGAATGGGATTCCGGAAGACGGGTTGAGAAGCGAGGGTTGTGCAATTGAGCTGAGGGATGGGAAAGGAAAGCTGGGGAGCCCACTACATTTTTCTTCTTGCTCGGGACGTTTAACGATGTTTGATATGGTTATGTGATCATGAATGAATCTTGTTGGCGAATTAGACGTTCCGAGGATCTTGGTAGCAGCATAATATTTGCAGTTGCACCAACATGAGTAAGTGTCCAGCAGAGGGTTGCTGTATCTGACGGTAGAGGTATTGAACGGGATCAGCTTCTGTGGCTGCGGCGGGTGACGTCAGTTCTAAAGCGAGCAGTGCGGGCGTGGGATTTTACAAACTGAATATTTCGTTTTCACGGCAGATTTAAATGCGGCATTGTATATCTTCAGATCGTGTCCATTCTCTATTGCGCCAACTACAACAAGCCACTGCGGAATAAAGCAAGTCTCTAGCCCTGCTCCCTTTTCAATAATGCTTCGCATACTTTCTGTAACTGATTGTGCAAAAGCGCAAGTGTTAGCGGCGTTCGGCCCATTAGGTCCCTGACTCAACACGGATCACGGCTTCTATCACACGACAGCACACATAACCATCATCATCATGCGCGTGAATTATTGTAAGGTGCAATGGGTATACACCTCTCTGGTCCGGTTCATCAACATTTTCAAGTAGGCGTTCGTATGTTTGATGAAGGCGTAGATACGAGTTGAAAATGTCCTTTTGTTGTAGAGACCTGCCAAGTGCAGAACTGTTCGTCCGTCCGCATGTTGGGATTGTGGGTGCAGTTGAATAATGGGTTTTTTCTTGGTTCTAGGAGACGCCATTATAGTGTGGCGGTGCAGGGTCGGCTTCGTGCGTCAGAGGACCGTAGGCACGTGGGCGGGCGCACGTGGGGACGCATTCAGGTCGGTCGGTCTTGTGTCCCTGCGCCGATGTTAGCAAACACCGCATTTGGCAGAGAGATTCTGGGGCTCGGTTACGGTTTGATGCTGGTTGGAGGATGTGTGTTACAAGCAATAATGGCATTTATATTTCGTTGTCATGAGGTCTCGCAGTAGCATCTACACGACATTGTTGTGAGATGGTGAAACTTAACCAGGTAGCAGTGGACATGAGATACTTACTACATTATCTAATATATATACAGTTGGTTTGTCGGCTCGAAGCATTCTCATTGGTTGATGGTGGTACGTACCATCTCACTGTGCCAAATTACAGAATGCTCATTGGTTGGCAGATGGTCTTTTTCGGTCATGATTAGTGAACCGTGGCGCTTTGCTTGAGTGTGGCTCTCACAAATGCTATTGGTCAGCAATCCGAGCTGGCTAGACGCAATCTGGGTGGGCTGGCTCTCAACTTGCTGCAAACGATCTAGACGCATTGGCTGGATGCGATCTGGACGTGCTGTCCCTCTGGTAGTTGGATGCGATATGGACAGGTTGGCTCTCGAATGTCTGGAGCCAATCGAGACGGGCTTGCTCTCTACTGGCTGGATACAATATGGACAGGTTTGGCTGGCTGGACGTGATCTGGACGGACTGGCTCTCAAATTTCTGGAGACGATCGAGACGGGGGGCGTGCTCTGGATAGGCTGGCTATCTGCAGACTAGAGACAATTGAGATGGGCTGACTTTCGGCTCGCTGGATACGATTTGGACCGGCTAGCTCTCTCCTGGCTGGACATGGTCAAGATAGGCTGGCTGTTGGCCAGCTTGAGATGATCTGGATGAGCTGACTCTTGGTCAACTGAATATGATTTGGATGGGCTGACGTTGGGCAACTGAATATGATTTGGACGAGGTGACTTTTGGCCGGCTGGAGACGATCTAGACAACCCTGACATACTCACTCTGAGATGGTTCTTGGCTAGCTGGATGCGATCTGTACGGGCTGGCTCTCGGCTGGCTGGACGTAATCTGGACAGGCTAACTCTGTGCTGGCTGGACGCAATCTTGATGGGCTGGCTCTCGGCTGGCTGGATATCATGGGTTTTGTGGTTTAGGATTCTTTTTTACCGAAGGGGGCGGCGCAGCCGCCACCATACCTAGTATTGTATATGCACACGATATTGTGGTGGCTTTACACTATAGTTAACCCACAAAGGTATCTCTTTTACTTGAGAATGTCATGTTTGTAGTGTACTTAAGGACATATACACCAATTCAGTGGTGTATCTACACTACCAACGTACTAACAAGTTCGCAAAAGAGTCATACTCTGAATTCATTGGGATTTATACCTTGAATTTTCTTAAGCAAAAACATGTGGGTACAAGCCTCTAACCGCTCTGCCATTGTTGAGTTGTATACCTAAGTCCCACTGCGGCAATCACCATCGAAAACAGCACATCCACCTCTACCACCCTTCCCGTTAGTCAGCATCAGCGAAATATTCTACTCCAGCGGGCGGGGCAACATCGAGAAGCCTCCCTAACACTGGCCTCGCCGCCATAACCTGAAACTCCGGACCGCACACTTCTGCCGACCCTCAGATCAGTTTATACCTGATTCTCACCAAATTATCACAATATCTCAACCCCACCACCCCACCTCTGAATCCCTGGCGCATCTATACCGCCGGCTCGGTGACCTCCGGCTCCACCAGGTTGTCACCGCGGCCAACTCGCAGCTCGCAATCCTTAGCTCAGACACACTCTGGGTGTACCCAAGACTCCTGCTGAAAGCTGTGCGAGATCATCCTAGACGTTGAGAGTGACACGTGGTATGGCAAGATGTCCTATCTTTCGGCTACAATCGGTGGGATAATTCTTGTTTGTTAGGCCGGGAACGCGGTGGTATATCTGGGACTTTATCACGAGATGCGAGTAGTCTGTTTTTAAAGGCCCATCTGAAACCACTGAAAAATCACATGACTTCAGGGGGTTGTAACACTAGAATGCACGTAAATTCGTCAAGGGGAGAGACTGCATACACAGATTTTGTATCAGGAAGTTGTAGGCAATAGGTAGATTTGTGATCCGAATTTAGGCTAGATATTTCGGTTTTAATTGGTGACAGTGAGCAAGTGCGGTGAATGCTTCTCCTCCAAAGTCTATCTTTTCAACCGAATCATGAATAGAGGGTTATATATGTTCCGCATCGTGGGTGACCCGTGCCCATTTCCGAATACCAAGAACCGGTTTGCGAATCTGTGCTAGTTCACAAATGGAAGAATATTATGCAACTTCGCAGGGTCCTTGTTAGATTGTTATGTGTTATGGCTTTGGGCGAGAGGTAGTGAAGGTGTTTATTGTGTGCTCACGTGGTGGTGAGAAAGCTGTCCTTAAGAGCCCTTCTGAGGGAAAGAAAAGACATCATCATCTAGAAACACAACACGCGGAGTTGGGTGAACAAATGCGGGAACTCCTCGAGAGAAAATATATCAGGCTATGAATCAATCCCTGTAGGTTGCCTGTACAGCTGTCATCGAGTGGCTAGAGGTAATATATACCATAACCAACGCAATTGGCGTCAGCAAATTCACATACCGGATTCTGCAGGATCATCAGCCACTATAAATCTGAATGCCAGACAACGTCTTGAGCCCTCTCAACTATATCTACCTAGATATTTATCATGCCCATATGTACTAAATTTCTTCCAATTTACGCTTCAGCCCTCGATGGGATCATTGATAGTGACGATTTGGGCAGCCAACGGTAGCCGGCGAATTTTGTCAGTAGGTGTTGAATATTGACGAGTCGGCATAAGCAGCTTGTGGTAATAGTTGATGGTCAGCAATAGCCGACTTACCAACAGGACATTATTCTAAGGTGGAGTGCTTTTCATATTCCCACAAGATCGTTCCTGTTCTGCTGCTTGAAAGGAATGACTCGCTTGCTCAAGACACTTTCGCCCAATAATAGTTAACTTCGCCGGGAGTTTATCATCCAAAATTTGTTGGTCATGTTCCCAATAACGGTAGCTACTCCACTTTATTTAGACACTTAAACTAGTGATAACAATGATCCGGACTGAGCCGGGCGGACAGTTGGTTAGTCCAGTCAAAGGTGATGGACTGGACTGTGGACTAGTGGTCTAGGCTTAAGTACGAACACTGGATTGGGTCATTGCGGGTAGCACAGCAGGCATCATGACATCGGCGAAATCAGTTTGGATCGGCATTTTTAGATAATCCGCCAGTTTCCCGGTATAACTGCTGTCGTAGATGAACTCCATTCTTTCGTCTCAACTACAAGATATGTTACTTTTATATAAGATGGTTGTATTATTTATGTATGTATGTATCGTAGGAGCTTGTATGCATATATATACAGTAGTCCGTGTATGCCTTTTGGGTATTCATGCGCACTCAGCTGTCGATATTTAGCTGACTCCGGAATGACCTCCATCAGCCCAGCTGAAGCCCATAGGCGTTACAAAGGCATATGATCTATTTATATAACAAGATAAGTAACCTCTGCGAATCAATCTACACCACAACTTGTTCTATCGCTGGGGCATCACTCCACACCTACACCTCTGCGTGGATCCTTGTATGCTAAAACCGACCATGTGAGAGACGAGGCAATAACTTAAGTATCCGGAAAGACAGGACAGATGTCCGTATGTAGTCATAGGAATAGTCTATATACATACTCGCAAGAAAACTCTGATATATGGATGCGGCAGTATGCTATTACTTCCCCGAGGCTTCTCTCCCCAACCACAAAATATCCTCCGATACGCAATTCACTTTCTCAAGCCATAACCTCACTATAACTAGGAACATGCCAAAGATTCTCAATCACTCTCCTTTCGCAGCGATCTCCTTCAAAGATAGGAATGGCACTCATATCAGAATCTACTATCAGGATCGCTACGGTGTTATCAATGAAACCTTTTATGACGATGGCACAGGCTAGCATCTCAGAGATCTCGACGTCATTGGCCACGCCAAGCTCAATACCGGAATCGCCGCCACGACCTGGGATAATGGTACGCAGGTGTGTCGTATCAGCTTACACACTCTAGTGTATTACACTAACAATTGACAGATTCGTGTGTATTTCATAAACAAAGACAACCAATTCATCGAGGTAAACTATGCCCAACTTCGCCATTCAAATAGATCCTTATTTTCATAGAGGGTTTATTCTGGAGGCGGTGCCGGTGATTGGAGAGATGGCGCCCTCACAACTGGCTAGACCAAATTTTATGCCGCCTCATACTCTCAACTTTCCGTCCTTGGGTACGGCGTAGGCTCCAATACCCTCAAGGTATATTACCAAGACACCCAGCAGCAAATCCGCGAGATTATCCTGCACGCGACAAACGAAAGATGGTACGACGGAACCCACGAGCTACCAATCGCTGTTGCTGGGACGAGCCTGTCTGCATCCTCCCTTGCGGCTCGCTAGGGAACAATGTGGCTATATTACCACTAAGATATCGATGTAAGCCTTTCGGAATACATCTACGAAGACGGGTGGTACAAAGGTAATATTGGTTGTCTTCATCCGCCTTACCGTCACCACCAACGTTAATAATCATTGGTACAACACCACTGAGATCGGTCCTACCATTACTTCCTCGGCCGTAGCGTTTATTCGTAGAACCTTGAATTAGGTCTTACAGATGATCTGGGTTTATTATCAACCTCTCGGAAGCACTATTGCTGAATATGATTTTGCCGATGGGAAACTTTGTAGTTTCGTCGTGTAAATTCTGTTAGTCTCAACTGAATTCAGAGGAGGTTAGATCCGTGTTGCATGTGTAGTTGGATCGTGAGTCTCAGCACCGTCTGATGTCTTGTATGAGAATGAAGACTTGTACTCGATGGTGGCTGTATCAGGATATACATCAGGACCAGGGTGATGCGTCTCAGGTCAATAGAGCATACGCGTACGCATATGGGAGATTGTACATATACGGGCCTTTGGCCCTCGAGATAGAGAGAACCAATCAAGTCAATCAAGAAGTCACCGAACCATCCAAAGTAACAATCTGCAGATATTATGCTGGGAAGTGAGAGGTGAGCGCGCTAGCGGAGAGCTAGACATATCAATTAAGTAATCAGTACATAGAGAGCGAGGAGGAAAAGAAAGCGCACCGCGGGTAGACAAAGAAAGAGGATGAAGAAGACTTGCGACGATCTAATTCGGAGGATACAAAGCTACATCAAGGCGTAACGATTGGTTAGTGAATGATGGATGGATCATTACGTGCAGGTCATGTGATCTAAACCTAATGATGTTACTTTGGATGCTTTTAAGACTTGTTGATTTACTGATCTTCTCGAGGCCAGAAGGCCCGTATATATATAGACTTGTCTCCCATATTCCCAGCCATATTCGTCTGCATATCTATCTCCGTTTGCTCATCCGTTTGCACTGATATGAGCCGCTCTCCTGAGGCATATCTTCATACACCAACTGCATATCAAACGGACCTGAGCAGTGAGGCTCACGATGCAGGTACACATGCAACAAATGACAGATGAACAACACCGAGTGATGAGATGTGACCATGGCAAAACACTTCCGACTTGATGGCATATCTGGTGGCAAAGGCGGCAAAAGCCACTCCCTCGCATATCTCAACTTTGCTTCTTGTCTCATCTCTCTGTACCTTAAGTCTATGCAAGCACACGGGATCTCCGACCATGAGCGGAGCAAAATTAGGGGTTCACATGCTTTGGTTCTCCCTTCCGTATCGAAACACGTACCAAAAAAATACTAGCTACGGTGATCGAATCCCTTCACGATGACACGACCCCTGCCTCTGAGTCACGATAAACGTAGTCTGAACGGTTAATGTACACCGTGCCACCGACTTGCGCGCGTTCCCACCCATACACTTGTGAGTCATGCCGGTTACTTGCGCGCGGAAGTAGTGGCCGCACCCAGCCATATAGCCAATCATAACAGGCGTACCGAAATATCTCAACTGGATGTAAAGAGGTATAAAGAGGTGCTAGATAAAGCACACTATTTTGACGTCTTCATACTAGTCAGAACTTTTCTGATACGTAACACTGCTTGCGCGAAGACAGTTCCTCCCCACCAAATTTACCATAACCTTTTCTTCTCAAAGTCACAGCTTAAACAACAAACATGGTGCGCCTAAACACCCCTAACCACTCTCCTCTCGCTGCCGTCTCCTTCGAAGATGCAAGCGGTACTCATATTAGGATCTACTATCAAGAGATAGACTGCACCATCAAAGAAACCCTCTATAACAGCGCAACCAGCTAGCGTCTCCGTGTTCTCGATATCATCAACAAAGCCAAGCCTAACACTGGAATGGCCGCCACAACATAGAACGACGGGACGCAAGTATATATTATCGGATCGCACCCGCTAATCTACATTTCTAACGACTAACAGATACATCTGTATTTCCTCAACCAAGAGAACTAGATCGTCGAGGTAAACCATCTTCCACCATCATCATCACCTCTGCAATGATTGCTGAATTCTGCTGCGAATATACTCCGAGGGTGACGCCGGCGAGTGGAGTGATGGTGCCCTAACCACTACAGAAACCAAATTTCTTTGCCGCCTACTATTCCAGCTGGCAGTCATTAGATGCGGTGCAGGCTCGGATACAATTCGGGTATATTATCAAGACACCAGGGAGAAGCTCCGGGAAATCATCCTGGGTGCGGAGACAGACACATGGTATTGCGGAACCTACAATCTTGCGGTCGCCATTGCCGAAACAAGTCTATCTGCTTGCACCCTCGAGGAACGCCCGGGAACCTTCTGGCTCTATTATCAAGACACAGAAGCTAGCATCTCTGAATATATTCCACGGTGAATGGGAGAAAGGTAAGTGTGGTTGCATTATCTATGATGATGCGCATCCACTCATCCCCGAATAGGCGATCTTTCTGTAGACGGAGTCTTTAGTCCAGGCACCGGAATCAGTGCGGTAATAGCGGGCGACATAACAATTCTTGTTTTTTCGGTAAACGAAGACAGCCGGCTCACGGTCACTACCAACCGCAACAGCGAATGAGTTGGCACCAGGGATATTGGTCATGCTAGAATGAAATCGGCGGTTGCGGCTATCCGTGGTGATTCCAATAATTTCTTGTCTCTTTTGTCCTGCTCGTCGGTGACGTGGTCTTTGTCGTATCACTTCTGGAGCATTTGCGGCAGGTGACGAGTGCTGAAGACCTTGCTCTTACGTCCGACGATGTGCGGAGAAAGCCAGAGGTTCGCACTGCAATGCGTGCAATTTCGAACACTTTGATGAGTGTCCCAAAGAATAGCCAGTTTTGGAAAAACGCTACGGCTGCCGTGTCACCGTGTTTGCCGGTGAAGACGGGGTGCCCTTGGCTTAGTCGCCGCAACCAGCCCTTGCGCTTCGCGTGCCCTTCGAAGTTGCCGCCGTCGTATTCTTCGCCGGTGTCGATGTAGGGGATTTCGATGGGTTCTGTGCCAGAGGGGGTGGGGAAGTGGTCCATGTTGGGGATGTATCGGACAGGATATGCAGGTGGCAGTGTAGCGAAAGTACTGCTAGATATATGTATTGCAGAATATTGCAGAACAGTAAGATGAACAGAAATAATGCCGCTTTCTGTAGAGCACTGAGAGGCTTCTATTCAAGCTGCGATTGCTTTCGTTCCCGATTTTCTTATTGCTCGTAAGCTCGGTCTGTTAGACGGCTCGTTTCAAGCGATAAGAAAAGGGAGTCTTATTGGTGCTCAAATCCCGTGAGTCGATACTGCTACTCTTACCACTCTACCGCAACAAAGTCACTATTTACAGCTGCATCTTCCACGCTTTTTTTCTTCTAGTGTATACTCTTCCTCCACTCACCTCCCTACTTCCTGGCTACTTTTTTTGCCGTGTTGTACTTACTACATGAAGTGTATACCTATTATCCTGCCCACACAAACCGGTCTTGGCCACTGCTTCTATTCCAAAATTAAGTAATTTAATCTTAAGTCACTCCTTATATAGTTAATTACTTACTACAGTCAAGGCGCATTTTCTTGGGGCGGTTTTTAGTTAGCGGTTGTCGCATTTCAATTTTCGAGGTTAGCGTAATTGCGGCGTAGTCAACCCCACCGCACAACCACCGCTTTCCAACCCAATCGCTCTTTCCACTCCAACATCCGAACCCTTCAGCGAGGTTGAGCCTTGAAACTCCAAGCACTCTCGAAACTCATTGCAATGGACCATCTCATCCTCCCCAAAGGCGCAGAGCCGTATATCACAGTGCCATACAGATGCACAGAGCATTACGACGATGGTGATTTCCTGACCTATCCCGAACGCAAAGGCTGGACGCGTGAGCACCTTCTCGGCAAGGAAAATTTTGGTGGCAGGAGCTCAGCCGAGGTGGAAGCCTTCTTCCAGACATGGCTATATTTCGGTTGTTTGCTGGAGATCCTTAAGGTGGCCGGTGTACAGACTAAAGCCCAGGACTTTATCGATGACGGGGACGAACTACCTGTCGTGACGACAAAGAAGCTTCCGCACATGCTACGGAAATGGAAGAGACGCTGGCCGAAGCTGGAGGTATCTCCTAGCTGCTGTTGTAAGCGCTACCGAGATATAGTCGCAAAGGGTTGTGGTCAAGAGCCTTGCTGGAAGAACATCGATCATGCTCGTCATTCTACCGCGTATCACACTACAATGACAATTCTCGACGAGGTGTGTCGATTCATCGACCGCTACTGCGCCATCGACAGGAGGGAATATCAAGCTAGACAGACTGTCATTACCCGGAAATCCTGGCCGATAGCGACAGAAATTTCCATCTCGATTGTCGCTCTTGGATACACACTCCGTGCGGCCTCAGATCATATTGTACCACTGCTTCAAAGGCGGGTCATATCGCATGAGAGATTTTCAGACAGAACGTGACATGTATCAAAAGAAATTACGATCCCGGGGTAAATATATATCGTTCCTGGGTCTCAACGCTGCCGGCGTCGACGCTTGTATCAGTTTCGCCCGATTTACACAAATGCATATCAAACTTGGGGTATTGTTCAACGATAGTCCCTGGGAGGGGTACGTCCCATTGATCGAGGCCCTGCGCTATCGCACGACATCTCGGGAATCGGACGAGACCTTGTGTGCTGCCACCATCTTGAGCATAGACCCCACGGAGCTTCTTGAGCTGCCGGAGAAGGCCGGACGGAACCTTGCGGAACGTCGCATGGAACTCTTCCTACAATACATCGGTCAGTTCCCGCGTAGCTTGATCTTTAATCGGTTTCCGCGCCTACAGAGGGACGGTTTTAGATGGGCCCCTCGATCATTGATGGGTAGCCATCCCAACGACATTAGCGACATCGAGGAGGAAGAAAAAGAGAATTATGCGATGTTTTATAAGTCCGGTCACTGCTTTCGGTTGGGCTTAAGATATCCTGGGATCAAACTTGGACCTGTGACATCTCACTTTGGCACCAGGGTCATTCTTATCAATGGTGAGAACCGTTACAACGTTGAGCTATCACCGGATGAGAAGGGAAGCTACCCCTGCTGGGGGAAGAATTTCCAGTATTGCCTTGTAATGAAGAGAATTCCGACTGAGCCAGAGGGTGGGTCGGTGGCGATACTGGGAAGTAAGTTTAAGTGGGAGGATGTAGATTTACGCTATGAGTGCCGCGCGTGGGTGGAGTTACTTACTTCGAAGGAGAAGGCTGATGGTTGCGGCGAGGTTTTGCCGGAGGAGACGTATTGGGGCATTAAGTAATGTAATTAGGGATAAATCCACCAAAGGTTTGTGACCCACTAAGTACATACGCACGCTATTGATATAACTACTTAAGTAAATGACAAAAATAATGTGAGATAAATTCAGATGCGGCAATACGACAGGTACTCGGGGAGATCCTCCATGAACCCTAACCAACGCAATCCAAGTCAACCAAGTATTTCCACTTATCACTATCTGGAAGATCATCATGTGACCTCTTCTCTCCATTATCGTTGTATAGTTCAGCTTGACTGAGGGCTAGTGGAAGCGAATTGGCGGGTGGGAATCGACCGGTGGCTAGTGGGGGCGAGCCCCTTTGACTAGCGGCTGGCGGGGGCGAGCAATTTGGCCGACGGAAGGGACGGAGGAAGGAGGCCGAAACCTTGAGCTTGAGCCAAAGTGTGAGCTCGAGCATGAGCCCGAACACGAGCATGAGCCAGAGCTTAAGCCAGAGCTTGAGCCAGAGCTTGAGCTTGAGCTTGAGCTTGAGCTAAAGCCTGAGCATGAGCTCGAGGATTGAGCCAGAGCCTGAGCGTGAAAGGAAATGGAGGAAGTCAGGAGCGAGGGAAGGGGTATATAAGAGGAACGGAGCGGCAGTGGTTAGGCAAAGCAGCGCCTTCAGCTTCAAAAAAACCCGCCCACCCGCACCCCTACATATACTGAGGCTAGCTCTGTATGTTTTCGACTCTACACCCAGTGAAATAGCTACCAGCCAAAAATGGGAGAGTCCAGGTGGAGCGGCGACACCTCTGTTTTATGCTTCGTTTACTGTTTCATTTCGGTTTATGCTTTCGTTCTAGCGCTGAAAATGTCTGTACATGATTGAATAAAGCACATACGGGGAAGAGCGAGTCCACTAGCTCGATAATCTCTTTTCCTCCATCATTATCACCCATCAACTCCATCCATCATACTATTCCCTGTTGGATATATAAGACCTAAGACGTGTTACAGACCTGATGCAAGCTCACTGTAACTAATAACTGAGGCTAATAGTACGGGACACAGATCTCCTTTATATATCTCGAATCTTTCTCATCTCTTCTCTCAGTACCTTGAGTCTATACGCGCACGATTCTCCCCTTCATATAACAGGTTATGGGCCTGGTGGCCACTCTTTATAAACTTCGAATTTGTTATTACACGAAGTCTCAGCCATCTCAGTCCGATAAACCTTCTATTACAATTACTACGACAAAGAAGGTTACCGGCAAGATCATTGTCGGGAGCTTCATCCGGAAAAGAAACCGAGAAGATTTGGCACAACCAAGCGTACCCGATTTGCCAGCCTCGCAACAGGTGACCGAAATCTGCTACATCCTATTTGGATGAGAAAGTTACTGTTCATTTTACCGCCCATATTAGAAAATCCTGCCAGTAGATTTCCGGGGATGAGAATTTTGCCGTCCATCTTGACGAGAACATACACAAGCCTATCTTTGTCTGTTTGTAATCATAGTTATTATTTCACGAAGCTAAATAATGGTGCATGCGACCGTTACCGATCATGGCATATTTTTCCCCCATCCCAGGTCACAAGCCTATCTACATGTTTGCGAGTTCTTAGTTATATTCTAGCAGGCACAACCTAGCATTCGTTATTGCCAGTTTCTTGTGGAGTTCCACCATGAACGGCAGTTTTATCTTGGGCACTGCCCATTTTACTACTTATTTGTTTCTGGGGATGGTGCAGGTTTCTGGGAAGTTTCTTGCACCACGGCTGTTACCAGCGGCCACTCTGACCCATCCATGGAATCGGCCAATCCATGAACGGGCAGTACCATCCAATGACAGGGCGTTTCCACAAATGGTACCACCATTCATGGACCCATGAATGGGACTAGTGAAAAAAAATTATGCAAATTGAATTTGCACCACTAAGAGGACTATTGGGAGCTAGTAATTTAATTTCTGGTCAAATTAGCTGAGTAAAATAATTACAGATGAAGTCAGCAACATCAGCAAAACTAATAATTTTTACTACATAAAGCTCTACATGTGAAAAACTATACTACTACTTGAAAGTAGCTGACACTAACTTCCACAACAATCAAAAGGTTTGCAAGCACTATAATCAGAGAGTAGTAAAGGGTTGAAAGAAATTGTATAGAAGCGAAGCCAATGGGCTTGTAAAAGAGATATATAGAAGTGAAGTGAAGCCAACTGACTTGTAAAGGAGATATCCAGCAGTACTTATTGTTATAAGTAAAGCTAATTGTTCAAAACTTTATTTGCATATGTTCCTACTCATATGCCAAATTTTCCCGTTGGCCAACAGGTCGACCGATATACCAAATTCTCAGCTTAGTGAATAGGTCAACTTATACACCAACCAAGAGTACTGACTGATGTGCCAAGTAGGAGGTTGGGAGAAGGTTGGGGAGGAGGTTGGGGAGGTCCAGTAAAGCACAATATTTTTTCAACTGTTGAACTTCTTTATTATCATGTCTATTCTACTTCTTTATCACTGAGTCCATCCTATCCTCTTCTTCTGACTTCACCAAAATTTTCCCTGCCTACAAAAATGACTACCTTGACTTCAACTTGCGTTTACCGTGGGCATTCCAGATTCTTCCCAGGTTAAAGAAGGCTTTTCATATATAGTATGTTAGGTGTTCAACTAAATATTTATATTCGCAGATTATACTCCATGCAGCAGCAGAAGCAGAATTAACCAGAATTCGAAGAACTGTATCTTGTAATTGCAAGGCTGTATGCACAGGTCACTGCAGGAGCAAGAAGAATCAAGTTTAGTGTTCAGTGTACTGTCACGCTGATGACAAAGACTGCAGAAATTGATTGCACCAGTACACACGATCCCAGTAAAAGTCTTGGCAAAACTGAAACAGGGGGATAAGTTGAGGACAAGAATAGCAATTGAACAACGTCCGGCCGCAATTGATTTGGGACATTGAATTGACCCAGTAGTGGGCATTCCAGCACCAGCGAGACCGCAGGAGGAGGGCACTCACAACGATCCACGCAATTGAGTGGTTTCACACCAAGTCTTGGAAACAAACAGGACTGACCTGACGCGTCGACAATCGAGCAAGCGACGACAAGAACTACCCTGGGCAAGAAGTCCTTCACAGAACTGATGACCAAAGACAGAGGGAGCGACAGGAGCGGCCTGAACACGGGAGAAGCGGCTGATGTGAGGAGCGATGCGGCACTGGATATGTGTTAGGGGTTATCCCCGAGCAGAGATAATGATACTTGGGATTTTCAGATGCATACATATCTACGATACGCATAACACCTAGGCATGAATCATTGAAGTGGTCAAGTGATATGCTCTTTAGCGGGGGTTCATATCAGTCGCGTGAGGTGTGGGTACTTAGTTCACACCCGGACACTTTGCGGAACATGCACAATAGCTGTGCATGGCAGTCGTTAGTCAAATGGGATTAAGAGAAATCTTCTCCCCTATCTGGAATGGGCTGGGATATCGGAGAGGCACGTTCCGGTCTTGAGAATAGTCTCCACCTTAGCATGAGGTGACAGAGGGATTAATAACATAGGAATTGGCCTAGAGTGAGCACAACTCCTTGACCGGAGGAGTCTGGATCGCAGTGTAACTTCGTATCGGATATGAGCTTATGTGTCAATAATCTAGATTGGCATAGTATCGGTTGGTCGCCGATTAAATCTATGACGCAATTAAATAACTCATATACATGAGGTATTTGAAGCAGCGATAAGCATCATCAACTTGGTTGGCGAGTGTTCCAACTACCGACTCATACGATGATAAGATGTTTGAGGGGTAGGATCGTATTGCGCGATAGATGGCCTGAGTGTAATCAGGCGCGTAACGCTTTCAAACCACATTGCAGGGACACGATGTTTTGAGGGTGTTATGGCGAGATATCACCGGGCGTTGAGAGGACGAGGCCGAGATAACGCAATCACACTGAGCAAGGGTAATGGCTATAAAGAGCCAGCATTGGTCGAACGAATAAGGGGACATCATCCACGAGATCAGCTTTCCGAGAACACTGAAGAGAATCTTAAATTATTATTAAGATTTCTGTCTATACCTATTATCAGTACTAATCTTATTCGCCTTCGCAACCAAGCGATGTATGTCTGGTCAACATCTGACACAATCCGAATACGCTCTGCAACAAGTCATTGTATTATTCGGCAAGTTACTTGCTCAGTTGGCAGAAGCTGGTATCACCCACACCTACCGCGACGTTTTGTGTTTTTGCGAATTAGAGAATAGCGGCTACCTGGTGTTGAGGTATCTGAACACCGGCGCGTCACGATTCGAGCAGTGGGCCGAGGAGTGGCTGCACGACAGGGAAGTCTCAACCCCCTTTCTGAGGAAGACCGTCTTTGAAGGAGATTTGAATTGGCGCGCTCTTGCTATCCGGTACAAGTGGTTGAGTCTTAGGATTAGACGTGGAAAGAACGAGATCATTAGATAGGCGGTCGTACTTAGTTCAATGAATATTGTATTGATTAATGGGACTAAGAACCCCAGTAACATTACGGCAATGGAGAATGCAATGGCAGTGACATTCATTACTGCGGAGACTGCAGGCGAAGTCACACGTGAGCCGATGGAGGGAGAGGAGCACGGAAAGCAGAGAAGGAGGTGTGAGGTCCCGGCGATAGCCTGGTTCCTCGGGGAGTGGAGCAGCCTCATGGAGCGCGCAGCTCAGCAGCAAGCCCGCGAACTAGCACAGCTACACTGAACTATCGCAAAGATGGTAATCATGCTGGAGACACACATTGCACTGCCGGAGGCACAGTGGTGAGGGATGAAATTGTGGTTGGAGGAAAAAGAGAACAAGCGGGACACATACCACCAGGATGATGTACTGTGGGGCAAGGGTATGACGGACATGGTTGTAAGAGTGGTGGCTGCTACAGAGCGGGACCAGAAAGAGGAGAGGAAAGCGGACACCGACGGTGCAAGGTTAGAATCCTCAATACACCCAGACCTGACGCAGACAGGTGGACTGGAGGAGCCAGAGGCACGCAAACACCGGCAGCCTGGAAGGCAGCTCAAATCAATGCCAATGCCGAAACCGAAAACAAACCAAACCCCAAAGCCCAACCCAGTACCAGCACTGAGACCAATGCCGACAGTGATGCTGAGAGCCATATTGGCAGCAAAAGGGGCGATGACATCAGCGCCGACACCGACCAGATGATGGGACACAGTCCCACCACAGAACCAAAAGAAACCGGCCAGCCCAGCCCCAGTCCAGATGCCAGGCTAGAGCATGGCGGACAAACGGCTCATCCAAACGAGAGACGAGAGTGTGCCACTCTCCAACAAGATGGACCAAGAAATCGCGTCAGCGATAAATAGAGTGCTTTTCCACCAGCAGCCTATGGCCCACATTAGGATCATGAATACAAGAAGGAATGCCAATGGCGCGATCACGGCAATCACGCAGCCGAATAGGACAGCGGAGATGGGTCTGCAATACCGCAACATCATCATCATCCCAGCGAGGACTGACGATAAAGGAGTTGTTGATGTAGCAGAGATTGGGTCTTCAGAAACGCAAAGGATCCATGCAGTACGTCTCGGACAGTACATGGGAAAAGGCACAGGAGGCCTTTGGGAGATGCCAGAGCAATTTGAAGGAGAGAACGAAGGCATAACAATCCCTACCCAAGTACAGTGGCTGGCAAACGCCCGTACCATCATGGAGAGGACGCAGAACGGAGGACTCGCCACATCATAGGTTGTCTTTGTTGTCAAGTATCGGCAAAATGTATTTTAGTCACTGGGAGCCTCCAGGAGTGTGTGAGAGGAGGCGGAGTGTAAAGTTAGAAGGGTCAATTTCAGGAGAGATTCAGACCCTAGAAGGGCATTCCAGCCGGCGTTCAGAGTAACTGGGATCTCAGATGACTGGTACAGGAGCATCTTTGGAGCACTTGTGATAAGTTTGAGAGCAGCTGGGACCATCGCCCAACCAATGAGGGACTCCCATACTAACTCTGAGAGATGCCTTGGGTCTTAGGGATATTCATTCGAAGGACTGCAGGCGTTATCTGAGATACTCTGGATGTACATGAGCAATAAGAATATCCTTCATGTATGATGCATAGATTATTGTTTATTATCAACTTCTATATTATACTATAGTACCCAGTATCTCATCTGTGGGGACGGTTTTGAGTGGGGTCATCACATGGGCCGGTTTAGGGTTGAGCGTGGCGGAGGCGCGTGCACTTTAGTTCTTGTGTACGTGTCAATTAGACTTAGTGAGAGTCAGTGAGTTTTAGGTCAATAGAGAGATTCAGGACACCGGACACCGTACAACAGGTTATGAGTCCGGGCACTTCGCTGATTTGACGAACTCGACTCGAATTATGGTATCATTGATACAATTTCGGACGACTCAGACAGATTCGACACGTGTACAGACAAAATGATGGCCTAATCGACAGCCATCTCGATTACAAAGTTTGATGGTACGGTCCACAACAGCTGGAGTTTGGAAGTTGAAATACTCTTGGAGAAGAAGCAGGTTCTCGGCATTGTCGATGGTACAGAGGAAGCACCAAAAAATGCGACAGAGCTCAAATGATGGAAGAAGCAGCATGGAATTGCACGGTCGACCAATCTCCTCGCAATGGAGCGGTTATTATAGGAGCAGCATGGCGTTCAGAAAGGCTGAAAGGTGCTGTGGGATCAGCTGAAGGAGGACTACAAATCAAAGGTGATGCTGAATGTGTTTGTTTTGTGAGACGAAATGACAGCTGTGAAGTTGAGGGATTGCGAGAATGTGCAGGAGTACGCATCGAAGATCCAATGGTATGTAAACGACTTCAACCTCTGTACGGAGTGTTCAATCAGTACAATGCCAAAGAGTGAGCACAGCTACTACCTGACGCGGGGTATACCGAAGGATGATGATTCGAGGTTTTCACCCAGTTGATGTACCATAAGATCGACACCTTGGCCGACAAACCAGAGGAGATTGTGCCGATGATGAAAGCCCATGAAGTGAGGTTACAGCAGGATGTAAGGGCGTGTACGCCGGCGCTCGGTAGTATAGGGAAATGGTATGGTATATGGTTGCCCACGGGCGCGAGTGAGTTTAAGTGTAGATGTAAGTGGTAAGATATTCGGTACGGAGCTAAGTCTCTGTCGCGATGTCAATATAAGGTTGGCGGTTTGCCGGCACTGGACACGTCATGTGCCCGTCAAGTAACCCTAACTACGCATTACTTGATAACGCCGTTACATCATCCCCCTCCTTTAGGGCAGAACTCCCGGGCTGCTAAGTACAAGTAGAAAACAAAGAAACAACCGGCATAGACGCTCATACGATTTCATAAGTCCCACGACTGACTAGTACCGTCCAGGGTGACCTTCCAGTGCACGGGGAAACTCCACCTCCCATTGACTGGATTCCGGAGGTGGTAAAACCCGTGCCGACACCATTTGTACCGGACCGGTACCCAACAAACGAAATAGAAAGAAGGAAACGCCCAAATGACCTAAGCCTCCATATCTCCATTCCGTCAATTCCTCCACTTCCCAGATCCGACTTCCTTCACCTCCGTGGCTTGTTCGGGTGGTTTCGGTGGAAATCGTCGATTAGTTCGCGAGCATTGTCGAGGTTTTCAAGCGGCTCCCAGCTCGTGCGTATGTGGTTGTACCTGGCCCACTGGATAACGTATTGTAGCTTCCAGTAACGCTGCTTGGAGTCAAGAATTAGTTCGACCTCCCATTCCTCTGAATCATCGAAAATTACTGGATGCTGTTCCGAGGATGGTTGTCCTCCGACCGGCGGTGTGTAGTGATCGAGCTGCAACATATGGAAGACGTTGTGATTCTGCATTGTTTTTGGCAAGTCTAGTTTGTGAGCATTCTTATTGATGATCTTACTTACCATATACGGTCCAGTGCGCTTGTAGTCGAGCTTCTTTGAAGGTCTAGTTGTTCGGAAGTGTTGAGTCGAGAGCCACACTATGCTCCCGACTTCAAAGGTCACGTCCTTTCCGCCAGCGTATTTCGATTGCTGTACCTGGGCTTCCTACAAGCTCTCCTGGAGAAGCCGGTGGGTCCCTTCCATTCCCGATACCGTTGCGTCCATCAGTATTTCCGTCCTCAGATTTGATGGGGCTTTCGGTGGCTTGAACTGCATTGGCGGGTGGTAGTGGTAGTTGGGCCAGAATGGCGTCATCCGCATTGAGTGATGGACTGAATTGTTGTAAGCAAACTCTCGCAGAGGTAACAGTTCTACACAGTTATTCTGCTCGTAGTTGGAGATGGTCTGTAAGTAGTGTTCCATGGTCTGGTTTTGCCTTTCCATCTGGCCATCGGTCTGGGGATGGAAGGCGGTCCATTGTCTGTGGTTAATACTTAGGTGAGAGCAGACCTGGTTCCTCAATCGGCTGGTAAACTCCTTTCAGCAATCCGTAACAATGTTGTCTGGTACGCCGTGTTTGCAGATCATGTGTTCGAAAAACATTCGTCCCAGCTCTGGTGAGTTGATATCTTCCGTGCAGGGGAGATAGATTGCCATTTCCGTCAGTCGATCGACGATTACCAAGATTCCTGTGTTCCTGGAGTCGGTTGACTCTTGGGAGGTCTGTGACGAAGTCCATGGTCACTCCTTCCCAAGGTCGTGACGGTGGTGTTAGTGGCATGTTTGTGCCATGATTGGCGTGCCATGGTGCCTTGATTCGGTGGCATAGTTCATATGCAGTGATGTATTGTTGTACGGTGGCATCCATTGGGGACCAGTGGAAATCCCGTGACACTACCTCGGCAGTTTGGAGAGCTTCGAAGTGATCGGATTCTGGGTTGCAGTGGAAAAGGCTTATGACTTTGTTGCGATGTAGGTCATCCTTGGGTATGTATATCCTTACTTCGTGGGTGAGATCTCCGGCGGTGAATTTTTATTCATTGGTCGATTCTTCCTCTAATTCGTCTATTGGTTGCAGGTCAGGGATATCTACAATTGGAGTGCCGACGATCTTGTGTTTCACGTCGGCAGCCAATGCATCGATAGCCTGGGCTGCTTTGATTTCTTGAAGGAGGTCATCGTACGGTTCAACGGTGGTAACTGCCAAGGTTGCCAGCAGCCGTGCAGTCGGCCTGTCGGAGCCTATTTCGTAGTCGGGTCTTCTTGATGGTCCATCTGCCGGATTCTTCTTTTCTTCCAAGTGTTCGACGACAAAGTCGTAAGAGGATAGAATTTCCGCCCACCTGGCCTGTCTTTGGGAGAGTACTTTGGAGGTTTGGAAATACTCGAGATTCTTGTGGTCACACTGGATCAGGACCTTGTGATTGGCGCCCTCGAGATAGTGTCTCCAGTGTTTCATTGTGTCGACAATCGCCAAGTGCTCCCGATCGTACCTGTCGTAGTTCTGTTTGGCGGGGGAGCATTTTCAAGAGTAGAAATTGACTGGGCGAAGAATCCCAACTCTGTCGTACATGTTGAGGATGCCGGCGATTGCGAAGCCGCTTGCATCGGTCTGCAGAATGCTCCGTTTTTGCCAGTTCAAATGCTGGAGGATCGGTGCTTCGGTAAAGGCCTTTTTGACCTTTCGAAATGCAAGTTCGTCATCCCCAGTCCATTCCCACTTCCGTGAGCCCTCTGTCTTTAGCAAGTTTGATATGGGAGCCTTCACCTTTGCATATTTTCAAATGAATCTCTGGTAGAAGATTGTGAAAACAAGAAGCACTTGCACATCCCGAACTGACTCCGGAGTCGGCCAGTCTTTGATCGTGGATATGCGGTCTAACTCCATGCCGATTCCATCCGAATTAATAACAAATCCGAGGAAGCCGACTTCCCGGACTCCGAATTGGCACTTTTCGGCCTTGCAATAGAGTCTGAATTGCTGTAGGCTTTACAGCACTTTTCAGACGTGGTCTTCGTGCTCCTCCTCATTGGCTGAGTAGATGAGTCCATCGTCAAGGTAACACATGGTGAAGTCTTCAATATAAGGTCTTAGCCAATCGTCAATGTAAGCCTGAAACGTCACTGGTGCATTTTTCAACCCGATGGGCATAACTCAGTATTCGAACTGAGCATAGCGGGTTCGGATTGCAGTCTTGAACTCGTCGCTTTCCTTGCCTCGGATGAGGTGGTAGGCGTTCCGGACCTTCAGTTTAGTGAAGATCCGGGCTTCGTGCACTCGATCGAGTAGTTCTGAGATTGGAGGAACGGGGTATCTATTCTTCACCGTGCCTAGGTTGAGAGCTCGATACTCAACACACAACCGTAGTCTTCCGTCTTTTGTCCTTGGAAACAGGATCGGCGCTGCGGCCGAGGATGAAGAACGTTGAATGAAACTGTCTGCCAGGTTCGTTTCGATGAAGGTCTTAAGCGTCCTCAATTCGAACTTTGAGAGGTTGTAGATCCGCCCGTAAAGTAGTTTGTAGTCGGGTTCCAGATCGATTGCATGGTCAATTTGCCTGTGCGGTGGGAGTGTCTCGGCCTTCTTCTTGCTGAAGACCTCCACGAATTCCTGGATTGTGCTGGGATGCAACCCCCATCATCTGTTGTTACCATCTCCACATTATCTATGTCAATTCCTATTCTCATTAGTCTTGTTTGCATTGTAGCATGGTTTGGCAGACTGGAGATGGGCAGGGGTCCCGGGTTGGCTGGATCAGACGGTTCATCGCGATAGACCACCACAGTTGTCCAGTTTCTCCCTTTGTGTCTCGGCGAGCTGGTAGCAGTCATTCAAGCACTGTCACTGTGTCACTCTGCTGCCGCAACAACCGCCGCTGCTTCTGCTCGTCCATTCCGCATCCTGGAGTTTCCCTCACCTTTGGAGGTACCTTCCCGAGATGCTCCCAGCAACCCTTGACATTCTCCAAGTCGTACGGGGAATGCCTCGACCACTGCCTCGCTAGCTATGAGGTGACTGAATGCGGTAGCCCCGAGTAGTTGTATATCCCGGGGAGGCTCATCATTTGTGTTTTCCTCACCGAAATTCCGCCAGAGGGCTTTGGCGATCTGCTTCTGGAAATTTTGCACGTTGCGGCCCATTTGGTTTTCGCAGGGCTGTAAATCGACCCTAGGTCCAGTCGATATCCGAGTTCTTCGCCTTTAACCATGGCAAACCCAGGACTAGGTTGTATGCCTTCATTGGGACGACTAAAACCTCCGATTCGTCAACCGGTTTTAGCTGTTCAAAATTCTGAACCAAGATACTTGCCTTTCGGCACTATCTTGCAGACATCACCACATGGCCATTAAGACCCTGGGTGGAAGTGAATGCTGGTTCATGGAGCAAATCGAGTTTCCTGAGTAGGCTCGGTGATATAAAGATGCTCATTGCACTGCATTCGATTAGTGCTTTGACTCGCTGCATCTTGCCGTATCTGTTTCGTACAAGGACTTTATGGATGATATGCGCGTAATCCGGTCTCTCTGTGCCGCATCAGTATTGGCTTGACATCAGGGCCCGACCTTCCAGAATGACTCTTGATTTTAAGGCGATTTGGTGCAGTTGTATCTCATCGAAGATTGCAAATAAGGCCCGGTTCCACCAGTTTTCCAATCCTAACTCGGTCTCGTCCAGCCTCTCCCCTTGAGTTAGATATCGAGTCAGGTAGACCAGTTCTTTTGCTGCTGCATGTCGAATGACTTTTGGCGCTTGATTTGTTTGCCGTCATAGCCACTGTTATGGCTGGAGTTTTGTTCAGGTGGGCTTGACTTGCCGTATTTGGTACAAAGGTAGGTTTGGTGGGCTCCACTGCCGCAGCGAGTACATTGCTGGTTTGCCTTTCGGCTTTCGTAGATTTCCTTTGAGAGCCCTGGCGCTGGTTATAAGTTGGCACGGCTACCTCCACTGGACTTTTTGGACTTGCCTGATTTTGAGTTACCAGTGGCGGAATTATTGGAATTGCCAGAAGTATTGGAATTGCCAGAAGTGTTTTCCGGAGGTTCGGAGATGGATGGTCGGAAGTTATGTTTCTTGTCGCCACCTTTCTGAGACTCTCCTGTTTGCCTTTGCTGTTGTTGTTGTCCTCCGGGTTTCTTGTCGTCCGGTTTGAACTCTGAAGCCACCACACAGTCCCAGAATTGGTCTAGTGTGTCGAACCTGTCTTTGCCGCTGGAGATCCAAGGTCTGACTTTCGTTTTAAGTGCGTACCGCAGGCCCTCCCAGGCCATGTCGTATAGGACCACTTCATGCGTTATTACGTTCCAGCCGGCTCTCCTCCAATTTGCTTTCAAGCGGTTGGCGTAGACTCGGACTGCTTCGTTTGGCGGTTGTTGGTACTCCTGCATGGCTTTCGTGGCTTAGTTAAGACATCTATGTTTCTCTGCATTCATCTTGTGAAGCTCGTTCGCGAAGAGTTCAAAATCACCTAAACACGGGTCCTTGGCTTCTCATAGGTCGCTAGCCCACTCGGCTGGGTCGGGATTTTCCGTTTGTCGCTGAGCCATGTCGGGGTGGTAATTCCAGGTGTCGAGGAAGGAGACTGCATACTTGACTTGGTCGGGATCGCCTCTTGGGAATAGGTGCTTATGAGAAGCAAAGTTTGACTGTAATCTTTCGAGGAACTTATCCAGCTTGTTTGCTCCGCTGCGGTACCGTAAAGGGACGACCATCTTACAGATCGTAGACTGACTGCCGGTGTTCTTCAGTCAGTCGATGGTTCAGCTGCGGTCGAGTTCAGTTAGCATTCGGGTTGTCTCCTCTTTCCATTCCGCTTGTTGTCCGAATCGGAGTATATGTAGCATCCGGTTCTGTTCAAGCATCTCCTTTTGGTCCACTTCAGTGATCTTTGACAAGATGTCGTCTCTGCCTCGATTGTCCGCGCCATCTGGTAAGGTTGAATCATCTTCATCTTCTTCTTCATCGTCAGGATCGGGGGCTTCCTTGTGAACTTGAGTCTCGGTGGGATCGTCATCATTGATTTCGTCTTCTGGTAGTACCAAGACGCGGCCCGTAGGAATAGACGTGATTCAGCTGAGCGATGCTCGAAGAGACTCAATGCTCGCACGCGTGTTAGGCACACGCAATTGGCTTCTCTGTATTCCCTCTGGAGGCATGTGGGGTAATTGGCTGTAATTGTTGATTTCGTGTGTGTCGCGACACGTCAATTAAGGGGTAAATGTGCGTAATGTCGCGAGCGAAACGTATCTGATTTCTGAAAAACTGAATATTGTGTAATGGCACGTACAGCGGCACTCGGTAGTATAGAGATATGGTATGGTATACGGTTGCACATGGGCGGGAGTGAGATCAAGTGTAGAAGTTAGTGGTAAGATATTCGGTACGGAGCTAAGTCTCCGTCGCGATATCAATATAAGGTTTGCAGTTACCCCGCACTTGACACGTCACGTGACCATCCAGCAACCCTAAGCACGCATTACATGACCACGCCGTTACACAGGAAGATGATTCGGAGGTGGCAGCCATGTTCTTGAAGTTGCAGACGAAGAGCGACAAACGGAGGCAGGCTCAGAAGTCCTGGACGTCCCATGATAGTGGCAGTGAGAGCGATGGTGGTAGTTCGGAGAATGAGAAGAATGCAAGTGGCCGCACCACTTGGAGGGATACTCAGGAATGCTACAGATGCCGTAAGGTGGGCCAAAGTGCGCAGTATTGCCCATGCGCAGCGTGGTCGTGAGCTCAGCACCAACAGAGACAGCCGCAGCTGCAGAGACGACGACGACATCAATTGAGAAGTATTGGATGACAATCACTGGCAAATCCTTTGAGAAGGAGGGCTGGTACTTGGATTGTGCCACGACTTCTAACATTTGTGGAGATCAGCGAATGTTCGAACAGTACACGGAGAATACCAAGAGAGAAGACCGGGAGATCCGCAATTTTGCTCGAAGAGTAGCAGGTAAAGCCATCAGCCATGGAGATGTACGGTTGAGGCTTCGGTTGCCTGGAGGCGGTAGGGATGAAGTGGTTGTGAGAAACATCTTGTATGTAGAAGGAGCACACAAGTCGCTGTCACAATTGCGGCTTATGGATCAGGGATTGCGGATTGTTCAGTGAATGGCTACGGAATCAAGATAAACGACGAATCGCCGGCAGAGGATAGTGCTCGAGGTCAATGGTGAGGTCAAGGTCAAGGTTGTGGTCGAGGAAGTCTTCTGAGCGTGGTACACCAGGTGGGAGAGTTATTCCAGCTGGAGGTGAAGGTTGCAGGAAAGAGATATCAGGCAAGAGGATAGGAGCTCCACGCATGGTAAACTGCTTTGCAGGAGCCCCAGCTACGGTTGATTGTTTGGGAGGAGCTTTAGGCAAAGCTCTATTTTTGTTTTCTTTTGAGTTCAGCACTTACGATCGTGGTACCGCCCTGGAGGAGTGTGGGGATGGATTTGAGTGCAGTCATTATGTGGGCTGGGTTAGGGTTTAGCGCGGCGGAACCGCATGCACTTTAGTTCTTGTGTACGTGTCAATTAGACTTAGTGAGTGTCTGTGAGTTTTAGGTCAGTAGAGAGATTCAGGAAACCAGACACCGTACAACATTATTCAACATTCAACAGTTTGCATTGCTACGTGGAGGAGAACCAAAGAAAATGACCAGTGATTCAAAAATGAAAACAGGTAAACCAGAAACAATAACCCAGCTAAGCAATTGAATGATATCAATTGAACATAGTCTCATTGTCATCCACTAAATCTCCCACCTCATCAGGGCCGAAAAACGCAGGAAAACAAAATTCAGCAACAGCGCACAGTAGCAAGTGGTGCTCCTTGTATTTCCGAATGATTTGGGCCTGTGGAGTGTGCGAAATTGAATTGCAATGTCGTTTGGCTTGATTTGTGATATTTTATAGGTTGGAATTGAGAGGTTAGCTCGCGGTGAATCAAAATAGAGTTTGAAAGGGGATATGATGAATTGGGGGGAAAACGAGGTGCGCCACCAGGAAAAGTAGTGTACCTGATGAGGAGTGCAGGGTGGGCAAAGGGAGTGATGATGGTGATGGAGGAGTGCGGAATAAAACTGAGGGGCACAAATCGAGGCCAAGGAGCGCCTGTCCAGCAGAGCAGCCCATCCATGCTGAGTATCGCCGAAAGGGAGAGAGGTAAAGAGTCTGCAATGAAATAGAGGCGCTCCTGATCGAGGTCAATGAGCACCCATTCAAGTTGAGCACTGACAGAAATGCAGTATGGAGCGCTGAATGAAATATTGAAGCGCCAATTCCAACTCAAGAGAGCCGATGGGGATTGAGGAGCACCTATTATAGCGGAGGAGAACCATGCGGAACTGAAGAAGCCCCACCAAGTGTAATTGATGAGTGCGGTAGCTTCGGTAGTAATACAATCCATCACCAGGGAAGGGCAAAATTTACCTCGATATTCATCCTGAGAAAACATAACTGTAACCTTCTTTCCAGTGGCATACTCAGACAGCGCACAATGAATAGCTGCGGCCACAAGGGCTAACAACTGCGGTGCGAGCGGTTGAAAGAACTGCGATGTGGTCGGCTGTCGCCCAAAGCTATTGGCGGTAAAGAAATACTGATAATAGATTAAGTTAACCACTTCCATCCTTGTGAACCAGGACTTTTTATCATCAATGACCTTTGACAGATAGGCATTATCAAACAGGAGTTCCTTGACCTGTATTCGAAGCTCAGTGTCAGATCCTAAATCCAACCGGTAACTTCGGACAATAGTTCAACGAGCTCCAACTGCCAAACTCCCTCGATTGGTACTAATCTTTAGTTTTAGCTATGAATATTTTTGGGGATTAGTATCATCACAAGTCCAATCGAGGAGCAGATGACAGAGTAAAGACTTACAGCTTCTTGGGTTTGTGAATCGATTTTCAGAGATGGACCACCGGGCAATTGACACCTAGATGGAGCACCTACAGGAGCACCTGCTAATGCCCATTGTTGATCCTGGGCTTCAATGGCTAGTTGCCAAGGGTTGTCAACCATCGAGTACTTCTCATCGGAAATGATTGGCCAGGGAGTCTTTGTGAATACGATTGTGTGTATGAACTGTTTTGCTACCTCAAAGGTAGCCTTTTGGTGTTGAGGAACGTTGTGATATCCACCGGCCTGTGGTTGAGGAACACCATGGTCTCCACCAGCCTTGGGAAGCGGGAGCGCCTGGGAGGGTACAATGTCAGACACGCGTAATATGTTGATAGTTGACTTTTGGCATTTGAGTAATGTTGGTCCAATGGCCCCGGATGGATGTTGCAGATTTGGAGGTGTTCTGCGGGCAAGGACTGTATCGGCACGGTTCTGTTTCTTTGGCTGTGGAACCCTTGTTGTTTGTATTGTCTTATCACGGCGCGCCTGTTCTAGATGTAGGACCCCTTGCTGGTTGTCCAAATCATCCTGTTCGATATCAGATGATAAGGTAGACTCTCCAGCGTGTTCACAGTCGTCATCGCTGATCACCCCCTGGTTGGTATCGTCATCATCCTGCTTCATATGAATTATTGTGCGGACATGTGCTATCTCTATAACGATACACAAAGGTTGGAGTTCAAACATTTCATTGGCAATGAAGATTGGCTGTCTTCTTGAATGCACGTGTAAGTGCTCGCTCAAGGTGTGCTTCTTGATTCTTCCGTGAATAGTGATTCCTCACCCGGCTGGCCATAGGTTTCATGTTAATGAAGTGAACATGCGGAATGTAGACAGAAGCATATAAGATTAAATACAGTAGGAAGTTTAATAGAATAAGGGGTGAATAGCGCAACAAAGTAGCTCGCGGTCGAGGAGGACGCAATTCGAGGTGTCCCTGGACACGGTGACGTGCGGCCGAGGAGGATGGGATTCGAGGAGTGCCTGGAAAGTTTCCGGACGATATTGTCTGCGGTTCATATATATATTGTCTTAGCTGGATGTGTGTTGAGATTTAAGAAGCATCAGGTGCACCGGATTGGCTGGATTCTTCATGACCCCAATTCCCGAATGTTAGCATTCGTATCAAAACACGCTACCATTGCAAGAATATGAGGTTGGATTGACCCAACATACCTTGAATTTGAACTAGATGCACCTGAAGAACTCGAGCCATTAACATCGTTGTATCACTAACTTACTCTCAGGGCCGGACATAGGTGGAATACTGCGAAATACATTGATTATGATTCCCCCTGCATATAACTCCGCAGAAGATAGTTCATTGGGCCTCTCGTTCGAGCTTATGCGAGGTGACTGTGTGGCACAGAATTGTCGGTGTGTTGAAGAATCTTGCAGGACTTGCACGGGAGAGAGTGTTGGAACCTTCGTTAGTGGCAACAGTTGAAGTTACATGAATTCAAACCAAGTTTGTTGCTGATAGTGGATAACTATGAATCTCCGAAATCGGTATACCAGTCGGATGGCCACCCTATTCTCATGGTATTCTGTTGTTTTAGGATTCTGCATCAAAGTTAGTGGTCGGTGGGGCAATATTGGTTGGAGAACTTCAAATTCAGCAGTCCGAGTCTGCTGGATCACAATTTGTATGCAGTCAGTGTCAGAGAGGGCAGAGAATTTGGGTTGACAAAGGCGAGATTCAAGATAGAGAAAGAACGGTAAAGGTACGATGACGACTCAGGGGTAATCTAATCGATTCAAGTTGACATCCATGCCACTATTGCTAGCGAATGGGTCATAAACAGCCACTAACATTAAGATGTTGCGCATACTATCTTGTAAACACCGCATCATTTAATCCCAAACTCATTATGAGTCTCAATGCTACAATGTTGACTGAACATAAATATTGGGGTTCAAAGCAGTGCATATGAACAATATGAATGCATCATGAGGCTTCATCTGAAAGCGGAAGCACGAATCACAGGATGCAGTTCCGGCCGATTGAGTTCCAGCTAGCATTGAATTGGTTTGCAGGATACAATCAATTGTATGAGATTGCTGGCTCGCCTTACTTTGACAGTTACATGTACTCTCAGAAACTGCCATTTCTTTGCTCGAGCTTTCATCACGATGTGTTCTTCATGCACTCTTGGGATTGGACGTTGGCAGAAATCAGATATCGTCTGTTCATAATTTATCACGAACTTCACACGTTCAGGATATGAGGTTGGAAGGAGCTTGCCGGTCAACGATTGAGGTGCTGAGCAGAGATTAGCATTAAGATTCTATGCCTTCGAGCTCTCTTGATGAAAATTGGTTCATACAATCCATTTTAAGATACGAGTCATTGGAGGCCCAAACATACAAGTTAGTCAAAATCTAGTCAAGTCTGCATTAGATGAGTTGTGAATTTAAGCCTTTTTGAGGAAGTGTGGTATACAAGTGAGCGGGAGTTGCCGCTTATCTGCAGAATCGCTCAGCAGAAGCTGTCCTTTGAGGTTCACTCTGGCAAGCAGCAGCTTGATTATGGAGCCTGAACAACAGAAGCTATTGTAGGATCATGGAAATGTAACGTCCAAACACACTTCTTAGTCAAAATTCAGTTAATTGTGGTTACTTATCGCTCAGTGCAGTGCATCTATGGTAACCTTGTGGTGGCCACCTTCCTTCTAATGGATTGGTTGACACAGAGCATGACAGTTATGGCATTTAAGCGGTAGCCTTCACATACCAATCAAGCATAGATTCAGATAGTATATTGGGTTTGAGCGGGATGAGCCGCGCCTGCCCGTAAAAGTTTTGTGTCTGACAGATCACACTCTGTGTGCTGGCAGCCCCACATTCAAATGTAATGCAAAGCGGGTATTCATGGATCAGAGGCTTGCCTGGAGTGGGATTATCTGTGAATAAGGAGTGGCTGCTTGTCGCAATTAGCCATTGAATAGAATATGCGAGTGGTGTCAAATCTGAGACCATCACACTCGACAGCAGAGTGGAGCTGAGGTGTACCTGAATTTCAATACCGAGCAAGGAAATACTGGGAAGTATTGTTTGGGCAAGCCTGGAATACACGAACTGTGATTTAGGATACGATACATCAACTCGATTTCGCTTAGACAGTCTTTGGATCGCTGGATGATTAGAGATATACTGTGATGGCTGTGTCTCAGGAGAGTCGAGATGTTGATAGCGATTCTCATGTGCAATTGACAGTAAATTATTCAGCATGATAGATTCAGTAAATATCCCGAATTCTTTCCCAATTCTAGTGTCTGGTGTGTCCACAATAGACAAGAAACAAATATTTTGAATCACACTTGGAGGTTCAGGCGCACCTGATAACTGGAACCCTGTTCGCAGAATTCGGTGTCACAACTTCATATGGACACTATACAATTAAAATGATATCTGACAGCAGGTTGGTCAAATTGACACAGAGAGAAATGTACGGCATCACAGTAATTGACCTAATCGACCATTAACCCGGCGCACATGCTTTTCATCACATATTGGTGCATCCAAGTGAGGCTATGTTACAATTTACCAGATATCTGTTGATCATTGACTTCATCCCATATTCATCACTATAATCAACTAACCGGAACTGCAATCGAGCTCTAACCAATACTCCCCACGAGAACCTTATTCTCCAATCCATTAGCCTATTTTCCATCAGTTGGGGAGATCTGGTGGGTTGAATGATTGAAATGGAGTACCATGATTACACTGCCCAGATAATTATTGTTCATCCTCACTATCTGATGACACGATATCACCATACTCTGTAAGCTGCTTTGTATGGTCTGCGCGACACTCCAGAATGCGGTATATCATTGAAGTCGTGATTTTCGGTTGGCTCATCGGGCTATGCAGCACTTTCATTTGGGCCACTCCAGAGAGCTGGTGGAGATCACTCGCTCTGTTATCATAATCACTTGGTCCAGTGTTCAATAGCCAGGTATGTGAAACTCTGTTTTGCCCAAGTCAGACAACCCATGCAAATGCCTGCCGCTGCTCATTCAATACCCAGAACTTCTGAGTTATTATGGCATGTTTTGCTGCTGTGAGGTTTAGGCCTGTCCCAGCCACTTTGGGTGTAGTTACGAATACAGAGGGATATGGCTAATCTTGGAATTTGAGCTGCATTTCTGTTTGCTCATAGTTGCCCATTTTTGCATACATGTAGAATATATCCAAATGATCTGCAAAAAACTTCGTGAGCCACCACTTCACATAATGAACTTGACCTGGTAGTGGACAAAATTCCACCGCCTTTTGAGGGGAAAGTGCAGAAGGGAAGGTGTATTTATTACTTTTAGGCTTGTGCAGGAGTGCCTCATTTGATGCATCGTCTTCCCGAGGCTTGGGATACTGTTCAGGTTCGTTCACTAGCATTGTCAGAAATGTGTCTCTCAGCCATCGGAAAGATGCAGAATCCACCCAACTGTCAAGCGGACATTCATTGTACCATTGTCCTAAAAAGTCGTTCTGATCCTCGGTGTCTCCCAATACCAATGAGAAGCATTCCAGCCGCCCTCGATGCACCCTCCACCCTCCCGAAGCACCCTGTGAAGTGTATCTCTGTAGAAAGGTCGTCAGGTTTGTTTGCACGTCTTCAGTGCATTCGAAATCAATATGGTGTGCATTCTTCCTCGGTATCCGAACCAGTTGTTTGTTATTCGCAAGTTTCTATTCTGCCCACATCCTGATCATCCAGGGCGTTGCTATTTGGATCATCCGGTGTGCCGCTTTCTGATGAGCTTCTTAGTCCTCAGTCTGGATAGCATGCAGCAAACTCTTCACTGCAGCATACAGTACATTGGCGCTGTGCATTTCCATCGCAGTCTCATCCTCTGGATCTTCAGGTGCATCTGAACACAGCCACATTATCTGACAACACCAGTCATAGAGTGAATGGAAACCCGGTGTGGCACTGACTTGAAGTTTGAATCCAATTATCGCATTCAGCCCAATTCGCCAGCGCACACTGTTTTTCTTGTTGTACCGATGTGACTCATCAAATATCCCCAAACTCCATGATCAGTGAGAGAGTTGGCCATTGCTTGATGGTTTCCCTGTGGATGTTAAGGTATCATACGACAGAAGGTGAATATTCGATCAGTTTTCTGGCTTGTCAAGATTGGTGTTTAGATCCTCTTGGGTGAGAATCACATTTTCAACGTATAATAAGTTAATGAGTTTGAAACCTGTTGTTAATGTCATCTCGTTGATGACACTCTTGAAAATTTCAGTAACTCCGGCCATTGTCACCACCAGGAGTGGGTCAAGGACGAATGTTAGCACAGGATGCGCCTCCGGTGGAGTTTTCTGGATCTCTATGAAATGGTGGGGCACTGAATTATGTCTCTGCAGTGGATACCATTCCGGTTCATCACTGATTATCCCGGGAACGTCGTTCTGAACCATATTCACCCACTCTTCACGCATATTCCCCCAAACAATTGACAGCGGTAGCCCCATTACAACTTTCTCAGTAAGCAGTGTGCAAATCATTACTGCTGCCACCAAGGTAAAAGTCTTTCGAAGTCCCATTTCATCTGTGACCAGTGCTCCTGGCATATCATCATTCCAAACCCACCTCCTCATGATGAACCAGATTGTGCAAACCAGGTGTGCTAGAAACTTAGTTCCGGGCAGGCCTGGAATTTAAAACTTGTGGCCCGGAACATGGTCATCTATTAATTGACAAATAGGACGAGCATTCAGCAGCCTGATTACCTCCTCAAGACACTTGTGTTCAAATTCATTGTCGATTGTATTGAGAACAGTATTTCGTATTGAACTGGTATTTTCTGGATTGAGGTCTTCCTCGCCATCCACTTGCTCCTGAACCTGTCTTGCACCTTGGTCGGTCTTGATTTTGTCCTCCATGATCTCTTTCAGCTGCGCAGAAGTAAGTTGGGCTGATGCGCTCATATTCTGGCGCTCCTGAAATTCACCCTGATGTTAGGTATTTCACACACAAGCATTTGGACCCAACAAATATGTGGAATATAATCAATTCTATTCACTCAATCAGAACTTACATTATTACTACTATCAGACTCTTTCCCACCTGCCTCCTCATCCACCACTGTTTCATTTTCATCCACTCCCTCCAAAGTCTATGTATACAGAGTAGCTTGTGGGCCATAACTAACCGGAACAGGGCTAGCGGGGATTACCTTCACCGGACTAATTACGTTCTCCGCAATATCTTTCCCTGTAGCTGTCTTTAATTCTACCAAAAATGGATTCACCTGTTGTCCTAGTTTCAACTTGAAGGCATTTGAAAGGGAACTGTTGTATGATATCTAACCAGATAGACAGTCATTCATCGTTTGCCCCGGTGCGTTTAATCCCATCTACTCTTCGTCCAATTCTTCCTGCGTCAAGTTGCATTTGTATATCGCGGTCAGACTGTTTGGTTCTGTCTGCCTACAATTTTGTTCAATGAAATCAATCAGTTACTCCCAGTGTCTCACATGTGTGTACGAAGCTTGGAGTCGAATGCTGGATATCTGGTCATTGTTGCAATTCGGCACGCAATGAAACACAACCATGAAAGTTGTATTCGGCAACTCTGGGAGGTTACCTGTTCCATTTCAGCCCATGCGCTCACCCAAATCGGTTGCCGGTCTCTTGTAGCCTCGCCTTCCCTTTCTTGTCGCCTCTCAAATCTTGCTTGCACATTTTTTCAAACACATTACCACCCATTGTTGCTGAATGCATTCAGCATTATAGAAATTTTCCAATGGCAGCCAGGTCTTGAAAGTCTCCAAAATATCTGCAACCGCTGTCTCCCAGTACAGGGGTCCATCTTGCAGCTGTTTCAGATGGTTCTGTCCCTGGATAATGGACCGATCCTTCTTCTCAAGAACCCAGCCACCCATACTTTCTTCCACTTGTTGAACGTACTATAGTTGGGCTGCACCATCCATTTGGCACATTGCTTCAAGGAGAATTCCATTTACTTCAAGCTGATTGGGGCTTTGCCTATGGCTCTGCCCAAGTCCGACGAATTGACCCTCTCATATTCTGCATCGTATTGGTCTTAGGAAATTTCTGGTAATGGCGGCAAATCGGCGATCCTGGGAACATCTGTGCTGTGCGGTTCCGAAGCCGCCTGAACTCTTGTTGTTAGTAGGCGAATGTGGGTTCTACCTGGTGCGCCCGGTCATTGTCTGGGAGTAGTGGATGTTGCAGAAGTTGGCGTAATGACTGGATTGTTTCCAGAGTGTGCTGGAGGCACTTGAGGTGAGCCTGGAGATGACGGCCCATGACCTGTGAATTACTGAGGGGGGATCATTTGAGGTACACCATATCCTCCTTGGGGGATAGCATATGCTTGCCACGATGGCCCATAACTCGAATATTCTTGGGTCGCCCCAGAGCTTGATTGTGAGCTTGATGTCATGTTGAAAGGAGCCTTGTGGTAGACCTGGGTAGTGTTAGCAACGGTTTCAACCTGCTAGAACGGTTCCGGGTTAGGGCTGGAATTCGATCCGAACCATGCCATCGGTTTTACCATGTGAATAACTGGCCCGTTGTCATTTGAGCCGGTTTCCACCTCAAAACCCGACCTTTGCAAGCCCAGATATCTCGCTCCAATTAAGTATTTGAGTTCTTATTGTATCGTGACATGATCAGTATATAGATTGTGAAATTCTAGCAGCTCTTTCACCTCCCGATTTCGGATTTTTGATCCGACCAATATTCATTGTGTCGGTATTGAAAACTAGCTAACTTCCCGTAAACGATCACTTTTTTTCACAGCCACTCAACCAATATCAGTCAGATCGCAAATCTGAAATCGGCAGGTGAATGACCAACTTGTACTGCCCCATCTAGCTACTGATCCTGTCATGATACAATCAGAATTCAAATACTGAATTGGAACGAAAATTCCAGCAACCGTGAGAGGGAACCACGGTCCAGGTTCAACCCGGCCCAAAAAACCGCGGGTTTATATCCGGTCCACGTAACAACCCCGCCAAGACAAAGCTGGTCAGGTTTGTGGGCAAGTTTGGAACTGAACTGAACCGAACTGCCGGCAAATATCCGGACCGCTCGCGGTTTACCTGGACCTATTGCTAACACTAGAAGTAGGGTGCACCTGCACATGGTGGCTGCGAAGGTGGGTATATATACCCTGGGGGTGGTGGATGAAATTGATTCAGGGATTGCCCGAATTGAGTTTCTTTGGTCGGTGTATTTCCAGCATTTTTCTCTGATGCTTCCACATTGTCATCCGGGCATTGTTGTGTGCCAAACAGCCCACTGGTTGGAGCCATATTGGTTGTCTTCAGTGGAGAACCAATCGTCAACATCGTATGTGAACAAAAGATGGTAGTAATCAAAGAATCGATTCAATTGATGATTTCGAATGGAATGGAGTATAGTTGAAAATCTTGAAGGTAACAGTGAGCTTTGGCAGAATGAAGCCCTCTTATATCCATCTTCGTTGTAACGAACTTTGGTGTTTCACTTCGCCTTGCATCGTATGAAATCCGGCTGCAAAAAAGAAATCATAATTACACACTTCCCGCCTTTCTTTGTTATATGCTCGAATTTGTATAGTAGGATTTTGGATAGAATCTCACTTTTGTACAGTTCATGACCGTAAAGGTCATAGATGGGATATGACCTGATATCTCCAGGAACCTAACAAGAACAATATCCATTTGGAAGGTTAGCAGGACTTGGTATTTTATACTGAAAATGTGTGCGTACGACCTAATACTTCACTCAATATGAGGCCTGTTAGTCGAGCAGCAACATGGTTTCCATCCTTTTGAACCCATTGTATCAACCTCGTTGTCTCCTCAGGATCCACCCATCGGTCAAGGATCGTTACTGAAGAAAACTTCCTACCAGCCTATCAGTGCTCGATGATCATTGAGTGGGCATACAGTCAGCTAGAAAATTTATTCATTTATTGCATTAAGCTGATGTTATCCGCCGCTTGAGGCTCAAATCCAGCAACAAACCATACCCCCTCAAGCATCATCGAGATTCGTCAGAACACAGAACATTTCTCAAATATGATCAACAATCGCCGGAAACATGTTCAATACTTTATCTGCAGAAAGAAATTATGTAAAGAGAACCGACTGGAAGCTCACTATCAACAATATCACCCAATAGCGATGAATGAAGGGCTATTACCCAACGAGATTCTTCCACCTGCAGGCTTCCCACACCTTGAGCAATCATGGTTTGAGTACCGTAGGTGCGCCTGAATGGCCATTGACAAGGTGTCAATTAATAATCTACTTATAGACAACATACCAGGTGCACCACCACCTAAAGAGACTCCCAACGAAGAACCATTGGACCCTCAGCAGCCTGATATCACCTGTACTGCTGATCCAACATAGACAAAGACTCATTGGCAGGTAGTTGGAGTGGAAAACGCGGGGGGTAAAGCGTATGGCGAAGCAACTGGATTGTACAACAGGCATCGACAGTACTCACAACAATGGAATCCATCGCATCCATTTTGGTCCGCACACCCCTATCAGCATACTCAATTGTTTAGCCAGCAAAAGAAAACCTGGATATCTCAACATCACAGGCCTGGACTGGACACCTACAAAATCGAATCCTTCGAATCTGCAGATTGTTCAAAAAAACTCCTCTCTGAACTTGATTTCGCGCTCGGCGATGATAGTTGGATTAAAGATGACTCACTTACCTTTGGAACATTATACGACAGGGATATTTTCAAATGTATCCAGTTTCTCATAGCACATCTATCGTTTCAGAGTAACCTCGTTTTCGAACGGTTGCACCTCGTACACTCCGAGGGTGGTCGAATCGACAGCGAGATGAATACGCGCAACTGGTGGTGGGATACCCAAGCTCAACTTTCTGTCTGAGCGACAATTGTGCCAGTCATTGGTGCATCCAAGAAGACTAACTTGACAAATTTTTCGGGGGATAAGCATGCCTGGCCGCTGTATCTCAAGATAGGTAAAATTTGAAATGATATCCACTGTACACCAAAAAAGCATTCCTGGATTGTTGTCAGCCTGATCCCATGTCCCCCGAAACGTGCGATGAACATTGACGGAGCCTGGGATTCCGCGGTTCGAACTTTGCTGTCTCAACTTAGGCCTCTTGACATCGCCGGTCCCGGCTTGAAATGTGATTGTGCAGATAGATTCCAGCAACAATGTTACCCGCTGTTGGTTGCCTGGGTCGGAGAATATCCAGAACTAGTCATCGTTGCTCAAGTCCCGTATGGCTCATGTCCGAAGTGCGAAATTCCTAAAGGTACGCCGATGGGGCATTCCACTTTTTGACCACTCGATTACTTAAGAGACCAGCATATTTACTCGCAGCTGCTGGAGGACAACAATATTTATGCTCTGCACACTCTAGGTGTCCACCCAATCCACAACCAGTCTGGGCAATACCCTCTGTGCAATGTCTATCGGCTTTGGCAACCTGATGAATTGCATCCGCTGCTCCTGGGATTAGTGAAAGACTCATTGCACTGGCGGCTCAAATACCTGAAAGCGAGACAGGTCAAGGATAAATTTGACAATCGATTCACATCGGTGCCACGATATCCCGGCCTCCAGCACTTCTCTAAACCATTCCATCCTTTGAAACGTGTCACCAGGCAAGGTAAAGAGATCTGTGGAATGATCAGAACACTGGCTATGAATTGCGCTCCAATTCATGTCTGCTGGAAGAATGACAGGAAAACTGCACCACAAACAGCCTCTGATGAAATTGTCATGGGAGCTGTGTGGGCATTAGGTGAATTTTCTCTACTTGTTAGTCAACAAAATCACTCTGATCTATCCCTCAAAGCACTAGACAATGCAGTCAAGCTATTTTACCAGAAGAAAGGAATTATTCGAGAACAGAAAATGTCGAAGTCTTCAAAGGCCAAAGTAGATGACCTGTTGGCAACGGAATCCCATCAGTTACTTGAACAAACAATTGATAAGATTTGTGCTGCAATCGAGGCCGTTGTGTATGGGGCTGAAAAGGTTTCCTCAACAAACTGCAGGCAATTTCAGGTGCTCCTGAATAGAGCCTGGCAAGCAGCAACCACTTGGTCAGATTCTGATCGTCAGAAGGCGATCGAGCGATTGGAGCGTGAGATCCATCAAGTGACATCTGATAAACACATGCTTTTCAATCACTTATTCCAACACCTTGAGTCGCAACTATTGCAGGAAGTCATGACCAAGGTAACAGGTCCCAGAAGCATATTCGCCAAACAACATGCACTAATGAAAACTGCAGACGAAGACGAGGCTTATTGGGCGGCAAACATGACTGTGGACAAGCACCTGTGATTTCAGATCCGCCTGTCAGATGCTGCGACAGAAGCCATGACCTGGAGGTTGGCTGATACGGAGCGCGTTACTAGTCTCCAGCTCGAGAGAGAGATTGCTAGCATCACCTGCAATGAACAGTGGCAGTTCAAGACTGAATTATCTATCCGCATGGTTAAGTTTGAAGCTTGCTGGGAGTCAATCGGCATTCAGGCGCTCTGGACAACCCTTGAACAATGCTTAATTCATTTCGGATATCCAAAGATTCAACTTGTGAGCCATCGATCACAGTCACTTCGCCGATAGGGTTCCCGCGACAATTTCACACGCGATATTTGTGAACAGCTACACATCGCTATCATGAAAGAGACATATCGATCTATCAACAAAGTCAATTACATTCGCCAGATGCTTAAGCATAATGACTGGTGTACCGGTCTTGACTATATGGAGGAGACACTGTTATATCTTGCACTTGAAGGCTGGTATGATATTGACTCCACAAAAGTTTTCAACCTGTTGACCGCTACCAATACACAATGAAGTACACACCGAGCCAATCTGTTACGTCTCCAATCACTTCAAGACCAGCCCATCATCAACGCTGTATCACAGCAGGTATATCATTTGAGAGAAACCCATGTCCGTAGAGTGCGCAGAAGGATCAACTTAACTTCACTCAGAGATGCATTGCAAGATTTCGGCATTCCCAACTTTGAACAGCTATTCCGCGCGCAAATTGATGAGGACTGGGGACCCAATGTTCGTGGACTTGTGCTCGGATATGATCAGAATGTACTCATTGACACTATATTTATTAAAATTGCAGAATGGGTTGTTGTGCTAGCGTCAACCATTTCACAACCCTACTTCTGTTGAGCGTCTGGGACTTGATTGCAAGGTAGAATATACCAATGCCAACCAAGTGATCATGCCTGAAGCTCATAACATCTCAGTCCAGCATACGCAAAGTGAAGAGAATGACCTCCACAACACCTTGCAAGGACGAATTCCTGCTATTCCTGAATTTTACTTCAGCTGGACTCCACCTAATCAGATCCTCCAATTGCAGGAGCGCCTGCCAGCCGGCAATGCAATATTCACCTTTTCCAAGAGGTTCAAAAAGACCCAACAATGGGTAATATGTCCTCAAGCTCAAGAATATGCAGTGGTGATTCCAACACAGTACAAAGATCGTCATGGTTGGGCTGATTATATTGACGGGTTCATCTGGGTGGTCAAACAGACGAATGAGATGCAAATTGTTCCCATTGGAGTAATAGTTGGACTGGCACAGTGGGTGCAGGAGAATGCTGCATTGGGCGTTAATGAGTGCGTATGGCTTGTAAATGATCATGTTCATTTAGATACGTACTGGACTGTATATTAACTAGATTTGAATACCTGATTAAGGAGTATAGCTGTGAGATAGTTTATCGAACTGTACGATTCAATATAGACATTATATAATATCACTCCTGGAGTCTTGCTCCAGGTGCACCTGAATCATCTTGGCGATGAGTGTCGTCATCACAGTAGCTCAGAAATTTTGCGAACTTAAACGCATTATCTTATAACATTCTGAAAATGACTTCATACTTTTTAGAATATTCTTGTATTCTGTTCCGCAACTTCAGGAGCGTTGAGGAACACCTGAAAGTACGTCTCAGAGCACCTGAGAAGCAGATAGTTGTGCATTCAGCCTGTTTGGGAGCTCCAGGGAGGTTGTGGAAGGATCAGGGTGGCTGTTGAGAATAGTTGAGTCGTTCAGTTATGACATTCGAATCATTTAACATTTTGCTGATGAAGGGAGCCCCGCAGCACAGGGCTAGGTCAGGAGAGGCATCAAGGCGGTGGGAGTGGGATACTGAGTTGAAACGTTCACGAACGCGGGCGCTCATTCTAGGTGTGAGCTCAGCTGGTGATGGGGTCACATCGAGAACAAATGTCCCCGCAAACTCACATCTGGCAACTGCTCTGGTAATCACCGGACAATTGACCACAAGTGAAACGTGGTGGGATGCATGGCAAAGCAGCGATCACTCTGTGGTCATACGCTGGAAAAGTGCCCCAACTGCAGAGGAAATCGCATTGCCTTCAGCAACAGATGCGTGGAGAAGACCCAAGCCACAAGAGCGGCACGGCCGAGTAGGAAGATATGGTGAGCAGTACGGGCATCCACGAATGCAGCCACTGATGTGACATCGGGGACCAACAGAGTGATGCTTGGTTCTAGGCCGAGTGGCACTGCAAGAGACGGGGGGAGGAAGCGAAGAGGACATGACGGATGAGGAGGAAAAGGAGCCGACTGGGGAGAAAGAAGACGTTAGCATGACCGAGACTGTGAACACATTCGCTACTGCAACCGGAACGGAGACCGACATGGGAGCCCAGTACTCCAAAGAAGAAAGTCATCCAGCAGATCTGTGCGAGGTCGTACAAGTGTACCATCACGGAGCTGGAGACGGGAGTCAAACCTACGGCAGATGTGGTGTGGTTCCAGGAGCCATCAAAAGAAAGAGGAGGGTTCAGGTCTAGCCATTTAGCATATGAGACAAGAAAAAGAAAAACAGTGTGGATGGCAATACAAAAGGGGAGTAGCCTGGGGGTTGATGAGTGGACGGATTTGAGCGGGGGCGCCAACGATGATGTTAATGTTACTCATGTCTAGTGTTAGCAACAGTTCCGGACAGTTACCACGGGCCCGGGTCAGGGTCTGAACCAAACCTTTGACAAATTTGTGGTCCGGGTTATAAATACACCCAAACACTCAATCCAGGTACTGTTTGATGGTATACTCTCAACCCGTCTTAATTGTACAGGTTGTTAGTGGGTCGCCTAGCGGGTCCATCTATCAATTCAGATAAGGATCTTGTTTTTTCCAGTGAATTTAACGTGTCTTACGGAAATGGCATTTTCGACAACGAATAATACGAGTTTGCATGCTCTGCTGCTTGCAATCTCGATTAATTTGGAATCCGTGTTTTTCCTGTTATACATTGTATTTTTGGCTATAAAGGTAGTCAATAGTTCTGTTATGAGCTTATTGATCAACGTAAAGCCTTGATAAACCCAATATTGAAGACCAAATCTTGTTGACACTCTGTTGACACTCAGTTTCATGATGGGGTAAGGTATGTGTCATGTTCTGTTTCTAATGAAAAGGCTGCCACAACATCGTCTATGAATTATTACCACATTGCGACACTTGGATTAACCAAGATGCAGGACTAATAATCATTGACACTCCATTGATGCTCATTTTCCGGATGGGGCAGGACGTATGCTGCAATCCTTTTTGCCTCTAAACAGAGTCAATATCACAATTCTGCATGTTTCGAAACCAATCGCCACTTAGGTTACCCAAGATGCACAGCCAAAAATCGTTGATGCTCCATTGACTCTTATTTTGAGAATGGGGCAGTGACCATATTGTTTATTGTTTTGCCAAAGAAGGCTGCCAGTACGTTGGTTATGAAACGCAGCGGCCAGGTCACTTTTCAATTACCGTACATACAAGACTAAAAATCGTTAACGCTCCCTTGACGCTCATTTTAATGTACTGTCCAGTCATAATCTGCTACCATTAATACTTGCATTTATAATTATTTGAACATAGTGGTTGCCTTTCAGCATGATGAGGGCATTGCTGTATGGCAAAGCCGAGCCCCGTAATATTCTAGCACTGGTTGCTTTTATAATGTTGAAATTTATACATCTTGCCAAATAGTTCATATTGCCCGGTATCCCTTTGTTTATCAACAAACTTTCTCAGTTGACTGCTCAAAATTCTCCCATAATATCTCTCTAAACAAAGTTCCCAGTCAAACTACATAATGAACTTGGTGATAATACATTAATGCATTCTGTCCTACCTTGTCTTGATACCCTTATTCCTTCTCGTTTCCATTATATCTACCATCATCAACACCATTTCAACCATCTTCTTTGTTGGTCATATAGGCCTAATCAATCCGTGAACAATCTGTGCGGTACTACCATTCCCCTGATCTGGGGTTTCTGATTCGTCACTTGCATTGTGCAGTTCGATATCGGATTGATTGTCTGCCTCCCAGTCATTCTCGCTTTCATTTGGATTATCCAGGTCCCCTTTCCAGTTAAGCCAATATTCGGTGTCTCAAATGATTTCTGGTGAACCATTCTTATCACTTTCAGCAGGATGGCGGTCGAATCATTTGATTTGGTGGACATTCAATATTTGGGTTGGTCCTCCAGGGAGGTCTTTTCGAGAGACAGCTGGTAGTACAGGTGATTTTTCCGACAATTTATATGCAGCTACAACGTCATGTTGGAAGAGTGACCAAGATGCTTTGACGATCTCGTCTGTATCTGAAATGTATTCTAGAGCTGTCATTTGTTCGTTTTGAGCGTGAAACTCCTGCTGTGTAGCTCGCAGGGTTTGGCTGCCCTTCCACTGGTCCAAAAAGTCATTGACCTTGGCCATTTGGTGCAACTTCCTTTGCTCTGCCTCTATCTTCATCTCCGGGTCGTTAACAGCACTGGTTGGATCCAATTAAGGGTCGTCGCCGGCCAGTAATCCTGTATTGGCTCGCACGAACTGCCATACTAAGACCTTTTTGCGAAGAGTCTTGCGTGTGGTTTTCGACTGCCTTCACCCGATTACATCTCGCCCATGGGAATAACTGGCCTTCACTCCGACAGCGTCAGTTATGTTAGAGAATATGTCGCGCGCCACTTTGAAGAGATCGGCGTACTTTGAGTGCGTTTCTTCTTCTTGCTGCCACCTGTCCGTGATATCAGGTGACCAAAATGTACTACTAATTTCCAATGGGTCGGTGTGGTAATCATTAAGATTGGGATTAATTTGCCCCCAGTTCTGTCGTAATTCTGGAGGTGAATTCAAATAGAGCTTGGTGGCTGCCAATAAGTATCCTACACCATCGCTTCATCTGGGTGTTGTTTCGGCTACATTGTTCATCATTTAGTATTCTTCATCATCGTTGGAGAAATCATACAGATCGTAAGAAGCTTGACCAGATCTAGAAGCCATTGTGGAGAGGATGGAATTGTTGTCTGGTCTGGTTTCAGATTTAATGACTGGCAATCGTCAATGTTTGGCGCAGTATTCATTTGCCACATCCTTCGGAAAGGCCTCCTAGTATTGGGTAGTATAAGAAGTCGCGTCTTCAGGATTAATATAGATTCCCTTGGCCCACTTCGTAAATGATCGCAACATCCGGAAAGGATTGATGATATGTGCCGAAAACAGGAGCATAGCAGTTGTTGGAGTACTTTCAGTATTATATTTAGACAGCTTCTACAGTGCAAACTTCACTGCAAAGAATAAGTCTTCCTTCCATTAAGTCTGCTTCTTGGCCAAAGCTCTCATTACGCTGTCAATGATATCAAACATGTCAATGTGGACAGTGATGATGTGATGCAAAGTAAGGGTATGCTGTTTCGACATCTACAGGGTCCAGTACCGGAATAGACCTAAACCTCCATCACATACTTAACATTTGTCCACTCATCCTGTGTTGTGAATAGTGGCTAGTAGTTGCTGTATTTGGGGTTTTTAAACCAGTTGCATGTGAATTGACGTAATTGGTAGGCGCCCTTCAGCAACTCTTGTGTTGAGTTCCAACGTGTCTTCACCCCAATAAATGGTAGTACAGCAATACGGAATGTGGCTTTTTGACGGGCAATAAACTCATCTTGGCGACAAGGTGTCAGGGTACTCAATACAGCAAGCGTTCTCTGCAATTTGTAGGTCAGTTTCTGCACATTCAAAATATATTGAAATACATACTTTCTCAATTATTTTTGCTAAACCTAGTCTCATAGCCGACACCTAATTGATTCTAGCATTGCCCTCTTTTCGAAGTCTTTGACTCTTCCCAATGTCTGTGCTTTCATTCTCTCCAAATTGCTGATCGAGCTCATGGGCATCCCAATACTGGGTGTGGCCTTTTACACCCAGACTGCTCATGAATGCCCCCAAACCAAGCTGAATGATTTGCGCCATGCGTGGTATGTGGTATCGCAATGCGGGCCACTTGATTGCGGAGGTCTGAATTGTGGTTTGGGATTCGCGAGTCCTCATGTAATTTGAGGAACCAGTATTGGTTGACATTCTGAGTAAACTGCCGTCTGTCAGGTCAAAACAATCAAGAACTTTTTTCAATTGTCTGGCTTGCCATGCTCCAGTATGTTGACACATGACCTGTAATACTGAATGATTTTTCGAAACAGGAAAAGAATGGGCTCTCAACCTCATCAAATGCCAGTTGTACTTTGGAGAAGCCCAATTTCAGTCCATTTAATAGGCAATGACCGACATACCTGTAAATTTGTTCGTTGATGTCCATCCGTCTAAAGCTAACCTCACTTTGTTTCTTGACAGCAATATATTCTTAATTCCATCCACCGTCAGCATGCATTCCCTCCGGAAAATATTGCGCAGAGTGCTGGCTGACCGTAATACCAATTCGCTTCATAATGCATTCTATGAATGTAATAGCTAAAGCCTTGAGATTGCATTCCATGGAATACGAGCTGAAACCAAACTTAACATGTGGTTGCGATTCCAGGTGTCTTGGTGAAATTCAGCAGTTTGAAAGTCCTTTGATGCCAGTCTAGAGCGTTTTGTGTGTCAATTCAATCAGTATACTTCAAACCTAAATATTAAATATGAATTTTGTTTGTGAACTTACAATCGGTATGCCGCTACTTCCTTTTCTCTTGAGTATGGGCAAAGCTGTTTCATCGACCATTGAACTGGTCAATTGGGTAACTGCTGACATTGTTAATTCGTTTAACTTTATGATGTGCGCTGTTGCCAGGAAGTGTTTCCCCATTGAGCTGCTCCCATATTGTGCTGGACGGCGAAAAACTTGATGACACACAATCTATACGATACCAGGGCAGCCTGTCTCCTCAATTCTGCAGTGTAAATAAAATCGCCATAAAGGCGAATGTCCCGAAATATTCAAACCAATTGGCCACTTCGAGTCTACATTGATTGAAGCCCCTCAAGCATTTATCATGATTTGTGAAGTAAGGTCGCTTAAATCACGAGTAAAGACATGTTCATTTTTGGAAGATATCATAACCTCTAGCAACGAGGGATTTAAAGATTTTGTATGTGACATCGCGGTAGAATATTGAGCACTGGGTAATTGGACCTGAGTAACCGTCAAAAGATTCGTTATTGTCAGGTACAATGTGTGATCCTAAATATTAACTTTATAGCTACAAGCGAGAAAAACGTCAGACCTGTGAGATATCGCAAGCATATTTGTGAAGTTGAATACTAGGACATACAAAGACGAGGCAGTTGAGATATTGTCACTAGTATTTTTGCCCCTAAAGGCAGCCGATTGAGTGATTATAGGTTAACGCAATTGCATTGCTCTCTGATTATCCAATATCCAAGCCTAAAAATAGTTGGCGCTCTGTTGCCACTCGTTTTTAGGATGTAGTAGCGATATCCTTACTGGCATTTTTGCGTATAAAGGCGGCCAACATGGTGATTATGGTAGTATGTCGTTGCCGAGCATTGGAATTATCCAAGAAGCTAGACCAAATATCATTGACTCTCCGTTGACTCTCATTTTTACGAGGTGGCAGCAATATCGTCACTGGCATTTTTGCTCATACAGGCGGCCAATAGTGTGAATATAGGAGTAGGTCATTGCAGAGCCCTTCAATTGTCCAGAATGCAAGACGAAAAATTGTTGACGCTCCGTTGACGCTCATTTTTTGGGGGTGGTAGCAATATTGTCGCTGGCCATTGTGCCGATTAAGGCGGTCAATACATCAATTATGATGTAATGCTGTTGCACATCCCAATGATTATCCAAGATGCAAGACCAGGAATTGGTGAGGTTCTGTTGATGCTAATTTCTAGGATTGGGCAACGAGTATACTGCTTGCATCTTTTCGTCTAACGCTGGACAATAACTCTTCTTTGGATTGATGCAACGGTGAAACCCTTTGATTGCTGATACGATCAAACTAAAATTGTTGACGCTCAATTGACGCTTACCTTAGAGACATACTAGCAGTCATTGGGCACGCAATTATTTTGCTTAACATTCATAACATAATTTTCGACAGCCAATATACCATTTCAAGGTATTACCATATGCATCCAAAAGCATTAAGGCCTCACAGTTTCTGAGCAACCTGTATTTACGTCATCAGTCCGATAAATGACATAGCTCTATCCCGTTTTTGCGCATTCAGCCGGCATGTTATGGCACACTGATCCATCAATTAATTTTAGACCTATAAATCCAAGTCCTGACCAATCTTCTTCCACCTAGTTTTCCTTGATTCCCATGACGTACCATACGCAATTTTCAAATTGTCAACTACATGCAGCAGGTCTGAACGCAGAGTTATACAGTTAGCTGCTAGGACAAATGCAGCATGACAGCTGGCATTCATCCGGGTTCAGACTGTGCTCTGACTGCTTGACCTATGACTCGTAAGACATCACTGATTTGAATTTTCTTAGTAAATTGTGTCTCTATTTTAGGTTTTGCGTTCTAATGTAACTGTAACAGGCAAGTCAATACCAAGTTTGTTGCCCGTCTATCTAACAGATTTGGAGTCAAGATCTTTCACATGGCATGTATGACCCTTGCACACACACTGATGAAATATGCTGTCTCACAATTCGGTGACTGAAATCATGAAACAGCTGAGGTGTAGCAAAGTAGGCACACAATTGGATTTTACAAGAGTGAGGAACTCAAAATGAAGTATTTCGCTATCAATACCTCCGGTGATGTGGGAGCCGTCAACATATCTTCGCCTGTACCCGATTTCTGTATGGTAATTAACTAGAGATGCTCCATTCAGAGGTAAATGATTACGAGGTCAACAGGCTTCTCATCGTAGATCTGTGCCAAATCTGGTTCCGCGACACGCGAATATGTGGTATGATTTTGTGTGACAGTGGTTTCTCTGAACCGAGCCTGATTTGACTACTTCCTGGTTCAGAAGTCATTACTCGCATCTGCGATTGTCCGCTGACGATTTCAGGAGTCTGCATATGCTCTCCAAGTATTGTTGGGGATGGTGTGGCTGCAAAGGTGTCTATTTGGTGTTGGACAACAACCAGAACCTTCAATTCGGCAGTCCCGTACCTCGTATCACTCGGATGGAGGTAGTTGGCTGCGTCCCCCCATCCCGGTTGCGTCAATTCAGCAAGACTCATCTGCTTCTGCCAACAACTCTCCATGCAGTATTGTACTTTTTTGGAGATTGTGCCCATCACCCAGCCAGGTTCATCACCACTCAGCTTTCTGAGCTTTGTATCTTCTTTGTCATCTTCCTCGTCTTCCCCATCCTGCTCATCGTCAGAAGTGGCAAGATTGCCAAGACTGTCTCAGATAGCATTCAACATCTCTTCGAATCTCGTTACAGGCTTTCTAGTTGTCCCCCCCGTGCTTTCAGTAGTAGTTATATCTTTCACCTCCTGCATAATCACTGTCTCCGCGTCTGGAACTCCCTTTCGTGCCACAGCGCTTTCCCTTTCCACATAATTCTCGATTCATTTCTCTTTCTCTTCGTTGCTTAAAAAGTGCGTTTCATGTCTTGACTCCGCCGCAAGCTTCTTTTTAGATCGTAAGCTGCGTAATGGTCCCAATGCTCGGACACTTTCTGCCTCCAAGCCGCACTTGCCTTCTTTCACTTGATGATGTGAACGAGTAGACTTCTTTGTTGATTTGCCGGATTTGCGAGTCTTAAGAAGAGAAAAGTTCATTTTTGGAACATTAACCATTGTATTTTCTGTTGACCTTGTTGTTGGGCGAGATGTTGGATTTTGCGAGATATGGACCACATGGAGACAAGCTCAGTGTTTTATGTCAAAGTTCGTAAGTTTGATCAACTTGAACAAACCAAAATCTACATTTGACTGTTATGTTATTCTGAATAGTAACACTCACCGTACGACATGACATGATAGTAAGCGTGTAATTTGTGTCTGGCCCCGGAGTTGTGTTGAGACAAACATCTCCAGGGATCCTTTCCGTCGAGGAATTTCTTTCTTGTATGTATCAATCATGAGATATCAGCTGTTGCTCACTTCAATGTATCCCTGGAAACAAACAAACAAACAACATCAGACCAACTTACTGCAAATTGCGGGACCATTGGAATCACCTGCAACTTGCAGCTACACGCAGCAGGATCAAACTTATCTTGAACTTGGAAGTTGACTGTCATTCATTGCATTGTGACTTGTAGCTTACTATATATTCCTCAGGACTTTCCACTTTTAGTTATCATCTTCCTCACCTTTTCCACAACAGCAAGTCATGGTTCCAAAAACACCTCAGCCCGGTGGGATTCAATCCCAACCAAGCCGATTGATGGATGATTCATTCAATGCGCACCTGGCTGAGATACAGCAGCAACGGAGACACCAGTTTGTCCACTGCGATGCTGCAATAGCTTCCACTGAACATATGGCCCAGGACGGACATTTAAAAAAAGTATGTAAAACCGAACACCGCAATAATAGGCAGCATCATGCAATTGGATGTGAGTTGCTCCATATGTATGTAGAAGGCGGTCAACTCACTGGATAATATACAGCTGGGGTACACAGAGAGCTCCGTAACCAATTTATCGCGACCCACTATAACAATCCTCCATCTGTCGACGAAGCCATTTTTCCGCACTGTCTGCGAAATTCAACATCATCATGTTGGCAGCTCTGGGATTTCCGCGGACGAATATTGTGATAACGATCCCAGAGAGTGGACACAACAGGCTTTTAAAATCTTAGAGGTGGCTACAGAGTCGTATATGAATTAGGTAATAGCCGAATCTTCCATTTAGAAACTACAACTAATATCTTGTAGGGTTTCAACTTGTCTGCCATTATGTCGAGGCAAGGAGGTCGGGTACAGCTAGAACAGTCCGACATCTGTCTTGCCTTGACTATAGCCCAAATGTCTAAAGCAGAGTTTTCGCATGCCGCAATAGTGGAAACCCATGAACTAAAAAGATATCTCACGCCGAATTCCGAAAAGAGAAGAGGCAAGGAGTTGAGTTTCCTGGTCGTCAAATGGTGAAGGCTGCAATAGAAAGACACCCGGCAATGGTTTACAAAAATCAAACAGACGGCTGCCTTGTGTGTCAAAATCGCACAGCAAAGAATCAGCAGACACGCTGGAGGCCCAAAGGAACCACCACACCTCCACCAGAACCGGCGGCACCTCCACCTCGAAGACTGCCTCCACCCGAAACGCCATGTGAGCCACCAGGTCACAGTCACGGACATAACTGTTATGAAACAGAGGGTATGACATCCTTGTATGTGTATATACATTCTTCGCATCCCAACGGTCGATTTTTCAATCATAATGCATATGCCAAGAATAACCAGTGTGAAAAGGATCTTATTTCAGATTTGCTCAGTACACTATCTGCTACGTGGAATCACTGCTGACATTGATTTTGAGGACGACAACAGCCTTTTGGGTGAATCGGAGGGTGCAGACGAGAATTGATTGAAAGGAACTGGAGATTTGAGTATTATCATTATCTACAATTAGCGGACACTATGAAGTATATTTTAATGGATATATTTATATGCACGATTAAAGAACAATGTAGTGATAAATGAAATCATACATGAAGAGGATAGAACGACTGCCAAAAGGCAGTTATTGATGTTCCAGGCCAAAGTGAATAGTTGCATAATGCGGATACGCCTGTGGCAAAAAGAGCGTGAACAGAGCGTCAATGATTTTTCGTCCTGCAAGTCAGGTTATTGAAATGTGAATTATTCATTGTCATCAATAATCATTGTAGTGGCCACCTTTATAGGCAAAAGAGAATGCAATACTGTGCCTGCCCCATCTTGACTATGAGCGTCAATGGAGCATCAACGGAGTGTCTATGATTTTGCATCCCGTAAGTCAGCTTAATAAAATGTGAATTAGTTATTGTCATCTATAATCATCGTATTGGCCACCTTTATAGGCAAAACACAATGCTGTAATCTCCCTGCTGCATCATGACAATGAGCATCAACGGAGCGTCAACGATTTTTCGTCCTGTAAGTCAGGTTTTTACAATGTCAAATAGTTCTTGTCATCTAGAATCATCGTATTGGCAGCCTCTACAGGCAAAAGAGAATGTGATACTCTCCCTGCCCGATCTTGACAATGAATGTCAATAGAGCGACAATGATTTTTGGACTGGAATCTTGAGTAATCTTGGTCGCAAATGATTGCAGACATCTAAAAACAAGGTTTTGGCTGCCTTTATCGGCTGATATGCAAGAGATGGTCCCGCGACAGCCTCCTGGACAATCACAACTTGATTGGTTTTCAACGCTGCATCTCTGTGATCCTGAACGTTTTAACCTATAAAACCGGTCAAACCTCAACATATAACCATTAGAAGCCATCTCGCGCATTGCTGAACCATCATGCAAGGTCCAAAGCCATTGATGCTCCGTTGACATTGATTTTCAAGGTCGGGCATGAAGCATTTCAGTTTCTTATTGGCCTTTAAAGGCGGCCAATATAACCATTATGCATAACAAAACACAAGTGACTTTTCAGTTACCTGAGATACAAGACTAAACATTGTTGACGTTCCGTGGACCCTGATTTTCAGAATGGGGCAGCAAGTGTGTTAGGTCAGTTTTGGGCTTTAAAGGCGGCCACTACGTCATTTCTAGATGTTTGTAAGCAGTCGTCTTATCGATTACCAAGATCCAATATCAACAATCGTTGACCCTGCATTGACACTCATTTCCAAAATTGGACAGGTAGCGTGTCGATATGATTTTTGGTTATAAAGGGAGCCGATTCATCTGAAATGAACAATGGCCTATCAAAGTGAATATTCTGCGATTGGTTGTATGATGTCTAAATGCGACAATAAATAGCAAACCCGAAACACAGAACTGGAGATTGGAACCGACTGGTCTAGCTACACCTGCGAACACCCGCGGGTTGATAGGTATGGGTCTGGGTTTGACCCACCAAGACGCAGCATGTCGTGTTTTTGGCTGGTTCTGGAACTGAACTGAACAGTTTTTGTGGTCTAAACGCGGAGCGCTGGCAGGTTACACGGACCCATTGCTAACGGTACAGGCGTCAGGAGAAGAGGGGAGAAGATAACGGGAATTATCAATGTTTGCGATCAAAGAGACATGCAGTCAGGAGAGAGACAGGCACAAAAGGTGAACTGGCAGGGAGTAATTGGGTAGGGCGGAACTGTCCTCCCAAGAGACTTTAATGCCAACAGCAGGCGGTGGGACCTGAGGTGCTGCATGCAGTGGGATGCTGCCTTCCGGGCAACATTGCTTGACGAGAATGGGGTGTAAATCCGGAATGATGGCCGATCCACACACTATTTGCCACCGGAGGACCACCAAGGCAAGTCGGTCATCAACTTGACACTGGCACACCGACTGATAATAAGATGGACCATACTGGGTAATGACCACGCCACTGGATCCGACAACGAGGTGATAGAATGGGAAGTGGGCGTGGAGAGTCAGGAGGAGGCAGATTATGAGAGGGTATTAGGGTGGAACTTAGCGGCAATGACGGAGCAGGACTTGGAGGCAGCGGGGAAGTTATTGATGGAACTAGCGAAGGCAAGAGCTCACCTGAGTGCAGAGTGCACAGAAGACAAGGTGTAACAGGAGGCCGCATGGTATCAAGAAGCAATGAGCAGCATTCGCGACTCCACAGCAGAGAAGATCAGGATCTGCGCGAAATCAACCAGGTCGTGGAACAGCGACATCAAAGAAAGCAGAAATGAGGTCGAAAGAATGAAAAGAACAAGGCCGAATTCGGAGGAGGCCGCCAGTGCAAAAGCAGCGCTCCAGAAGTCGATTCGGCTGTCCAAGAGGCAAATGTGGAGTGATTACTTGCAGACCATCTGGGGAGCTGAGGTATGATGAGGAGCACAATACGCGAACCCTCGTGCAGGCAGGACTGTGGAGGACTTGATGGACAAACAAGGCAAGCAAGCAAAGAGTAGTTAGCAACGGTTCCAACCAACTAGAACGGTTCCGGGTTACGGTTGGAATCGGGACCGAACTGTTGCAATGGTTTTACCATATGAATACCACGGACCATTGCACTTGGGCCGGGTTCCACCTTAAAACCCGGCCATTGCAAGGCTGCATTATTCGCTCCAATTAAGTATTTGAGTTCTGATCGTATCGTGACATGATGAATATGTAGATTGTGCAGTTTTAACCGCTCTTTCAACTTCCACTTTCAGATATGCAATACAACCAGTATTGGCTGAGTCGCTATCGAAAACCCGCGAATTTCGCTTGAAATTGGCCCGTGTTTCACAGCCACTCCACGAAAATCAGTCGGATGGGAAATCTGAATGCGGGAAGTGAAAGAGCGCGTAGAACTGCATATTCTACATATTCATCATATTAGAATACAATCAGAACTCAAATACTTCATCAGAGCCAAAGCTGCAGCAACCTGGAAGTTGGAACCGCGGTCCGGTTCCAACACAGCCAAAAACCCATGGTTCAATGTCCGGTCCGGGTAACAACCCGCCAAGACAAGCACCGTTCGGGTTTTTGGCCGGGTCTGAAACCAAACCAAACCAAACTGCCAGTCAAAATGCAGACTGCTGGAAGGTTGCCTGGACCCGTTGCTAACACTTGCAAACACAGCGACTGAGAAAGAGGTTATGCTGAGACGCCAATCTTTCCCCCCGAACAACAACGACCAGTACTACGAGCGACTGCCAGCTGGAAGCTCACATACACGTTTCTCTGGGCAAGCAGTTGAGGGAGCCTGATATTCCCAAACAGTATGAACAGTACCAGGTGCAGATGAGATCTCGTTCGGCGCCATACGACAACTCTGGATGTGGGATACACAGAGGATCGTGAGGCTGACCAAGGCGGCCATTCGCATGGAAAGACACCCAGCAGTATGGAAGTGTGCCAGCGGTGTGGTGATTCTCAAGCCAGGAAAAAGAGGACTATACAAAGTTGAAGGCCTACAGCTCTATATTACTGCATCGCTGCATGGGAAAGGTGGTCGAGAAAGTAGTCGCGGAGCTGCTGTCAGAAGAGGTTCAAAGATGTGGGCTACTGAGCGACAGACAATTCCGAAGCAGGAAAGAACAGTCAGCCATCGATGCAGCAGCCATCATGGTCAATAGAGCTCATGCAGCCTGGACAAATGGCCACATGACGGGTGGGCTCCTCGGGAACATTAAGGCAGCCTTCCGAAGAGTGCTGCAAGGGACACTAGTCGACTGAATGAAGGGCAAGCAAATGGATTGAGACCATATACGATGAATGAAGAGCTTCCTCTCAGATAGAACGGTGGAGATGATATTCGAAGGCAATTCCATTGAAAGACACGCAGTTGAAGCAGGGGTCCCACTGGGCTCACCTGTATCACCGATCCTCTTTGCCATTTACACCTCAGGACTGATCAAATGGCGCAAAGAGTACGTATCAGCAGCTGAAGAGCTATCCTTCGTGGACGACCTGGGCTGGGTGGTGGCTGGATACGATGTCAACCAAGTTGTCACAATACTGGCAAGATGCGCAGCAACGAGCATCGAGTGGGCAAGCAGACGACGGCTACTGTTCAACACTGCCAAAATGTAGGTGGCACTATTCACATGCAGATGAGGCCACAAGAAACACCTCCGGCCAAAATTGACAGCAAAGATAAAGGTCGGGGAAGGGTTTATATGGTTCAACGGACAGACGACATGCTGCCTCTGCGTCTCGATGGATGCGCAGCTGACACTCAAGGAGCACCACAACCGATGCCTGAAGAAAGCCAGGGCAGCAGAAGCTAGACCCTGAACCATCACAAAGCCATTCAGGGTAGTACCAGAGCGTAATTGCTGTCCAGGTGGCATGAGTCCAGGCCATCAAACTGTATGGGAGCGAACTTTGGTGGGATCCCAGCGAAGCTGGCAGGTGAGACGACCTTCAACTACTCCTCAATCAACAATCCAAATCTATCCTGGGCGCACTACCTATGACGCCACAAGGAGCATTAATGAGAGACTCAGCGCTTTCACCTGCACAAGTAATCTTAGAATCCAGACAACAGTGTTACACAGCGAGGCTAGCAAACGTGTGCCGCGATAAGTTAAGGAAGCAACACCAAGACTCCTCTTCCGTGACGCCGGTATGTAGAGCGGTGAAGGAAGAGTACAAGCATGGCCGGCCAACTGAAGGCATGAACTGGCCGGCCCCAGGCGAAAAATCAGTCGTCAAAACCATCATACTGGATAACACCACCGCAGCCGAGAGAGCCACGCCGCGCTGGGAACGCGAGACAGCAGCCAATGTGGTAGCAGGAATCTGGACGTGGTGGATAGATAGATCGCGTTCAGATGACAGCCGAGTGGGAGCCGCAGCAGTACGCATGCACAGAGATGAGTGGAGGTCCTGCCGCAGCTAGCTGGGCACTGAACAAACGGAGGTCGTTGACACCGATCGGTGGGCAATTGGACTCGTGCTTGACGTGGCGATTGAGAAGACAGAAACTTTGATGATGCATGTAGTGGAGACGGTGGCAGTCATCAGTGACTCACAAGCTGCAATTCGACAAACGGCAAACCTGGTGCCGGGCCCAGGGCAGCGATTGGCAAGACGTATCAACAGTAGGTGGTAGTCTCCTCACCCACAGCATCACAACCGAGATCCACTGGGTCCCACGACACTCCAGTAACCCCAGAAATGAACCAGCAGACCGCCAGGCAAACTTAGCCCCAGACAGAAGCAGAAGCACAGTGACTGAGTGGCCATACACCACGGACTTGAATAGAGCTAGACAAATCTCCGAGGGAAGAGCAGCTGCCAAGCCCATGTGGGAGGCCGACAAGTGCAGCAAGCACTTCCGCTCCAGACTCAAGGGCAAGGCGGGGACCAAGAGACCTATCCCGATAACACGCATAAAGTTGCTGTCCCCTAGGTTCTACCAACTAAACTCTGGGCATGCACCAACCGGAGTCTATCTAAAACGGTTCGGCTACAGAGATGATGGCAAATGCTTGTGGTGTGGAGGGACAGCAACCCAGACCCAGATGCGGGAGCACCTCCTCGGCCACTGCAGCCGGTGGAGAGACCAGCAGAAAGCACTATGGAAGTCTGTAGGAAAGGCGACGGGCTGGAAAGCGGGCAGATGCTGACATGTGCAGGTCTCTGAGCTGTTTTCCTTACAAGAGTGCGACCAAGCGGTGATGGACTTCTTGGTGGCCACGGAAGTCGGCAAGTTTCCGACCAAATGAAGGGGCAGTATGGAGCAGGCTCAGGGCTCGGGAGTGGCATTGGCGGTAACGGGGTTATACCTTTCTTTCTGTCTTTCTCTTATCTTGTATTTGTCAACGGGGACGAAGGGTACCGGGGGGGGACCTCCACCATCTAGCCGGCTCGCCCGGAGGCGGAGGGGGTTATTAAGGTCCTGTCATACTCTAATTAGAGTGAATACAGTATGATTAAACAAAACAACGACTGCGGAAATTATCGCCGCTTATAAATTGCATTGGTAAATCGAACCCCGGGTCCAGAGCGAGCTAGGACAACTGTCAGACTGAGTGCAAGAGAACTGAGTGCAAGAAAGAGAACCAATGCAACAGTTAGAGGATAAAGTACAGCAAGAGTGACAAGGGGACAGCATGCGCAGGGGCAGGAGGAAGAATAGATTGAGCAGTTCGCTGGGAGTGTATACTAGTAATTTTGTGGAAGGAATTAGCATTGTGAACTTGGTACACTGGTTGACCACTTTGCTAGTATGTTGACCCATACACCAAATCTTCCCATTGGCCAATTGGTTAACCTGTACACCAAATGGTCAACCGCTTTGCCAATCGGTCGACCTGTTGGCCAACGGGAAAATTTGGCGTATGGGTCGGAACACATATATTTATTTGTCCCATTCATGGGTCCATGAATGGCAGTACTGCCCGTCCATAGATGGGCGGCTACCACGAACGGTCCGGATGACAGATTTATCAATTTACGGGATAGAAGTGGCGCGACAGCTCTCCACCTCGCCGCGCAGCATGGTCAGAACGGAGATTGTCTGTCTAGGGGCAGATTCAGCAATCCTGGACAAGGCTGTAAAAACCAAAGCCAGCCTCATTAGACATTCAAGGACAGCATGGCTTGTCACTTATTAGATTGACCATCCTCAAGTTACGTTAGCTTACGCCTCAGAGTATGACAAGCCCTGATCAAGCTCAACATGACAGACAGTTTGTTGTCGGCCCTCAAGTGCGTGTTCCAGCTCCCATATGAAACACATGGGATTCTTTAGACTCTTTAATGGTTCAGGCCCACATCAGCGGTCATTCTTAACATTCTTAAAGCTTGGAGCTACAATCTGGGAAGGGACGGTATTATGGATACTTGGGTAACTCTAGCCGCACTCTGCTGCACTATGCTGGAGGATACTTGGAGTGCATGAAGTAGCTTTGTATAAATGTCAGATACGGCAATGGAGATATATTCTAATTAATGAATACCTCACACGGCCTGACCATTCCCAATTTTGCCATCATTGGCGGAGTTCCTAAGGTACTAAAGGTTTTGGTAAAGGCAGGAGCAACGGTGCATGTAGCTGAAAATATGGGAAAACACCGTCCACATCGCGGCAGAAGGAGGCTACCAACCAGTCATGGAATGTTTTTATTGTGCCCAAATACGAATGCAGCTGATCTTACGGCTGCATTTGATTAGACTCTGCTTCCTTGTCACGCATGGAAAGACGACCTTGAAAATGTGGAAAGCAATTATTAATGCCGAAGATCATGCCGTTCCTGATGGATTTGGACGACTACCGATACATCGCACGGTGCAGATAGGACATACAGAGATAGTACTTGCCCTCAGTCAGGTGAACTCGTTATCGGTTGAGGAGATATACGGCCTTATGAAGACGATAGTAGGTGCTGATGCTGACGATAATGAAACGAACGATGAATCAATTGAGCTCTGCGCCGGCCTAGGTCTTTTACTTCCGGTTAGTTCTCCAAGCACCGAAAAATGTCTAGATGATTCCAGGTTTCTGCTTCTCTGGGCTACAGACCATGGTAAAGAGCATTTAGTAAAGGTATGATTAGAGTTAAAAACACGTCAATATAGGCCGCGAAGCCACGTTGAAGGAGGCTCTCCGTGTCGCAACTAATCACCGACACTCCGTACTAGTGGAACTATTTGCGTCTAGTAGCGTGTGCTTCGAATCCGAGGCGCCTCAAAGTGAAGTAGATTGCGGATGGGGAGAAGATGAGTGACTAGAAAGAAGGATAGCTCTAGGATAAGCTAGGGCCTTGAATTGATGTCATTTCTTTATCTTTATCTTCTTTTTGAAATAGTTCTAGGCATATTAGCTGCGGGTATGGAAGCATACGTTGAGACCAGTAGGTAATAGGTTGTAAACTCGACGATAGACGAATTTAATGTCCATAAGCCGCCAAATTTGGCGTGACTGCGAGTGAAAAGACTGTTGAAAGTGGTTGATCTTTCCATCAAACTGGAGCGCTGAAGTCAATGTTGAAATCAGCCTTGGTAATACTTAAGGTGGGTATCTAAAGATATATCGATGTTATTCACGATGGGGCACTCGGAACTGGAAAATGATGAAGAGGGGGTTAGGGTTTAGATTTGTAAACAAATTTCGTCACCGCTGACGAAAGTTTGACATAAACTCGGAGGTTGCTAGTTGGAGTATGGGTGGGCAGCAGCCTATCTCTTCCTAACTGCAAATATTACCACACGAAAACTCGAATGAAAAAGTCCAAGTCCAAAAATAAATAAAAATTCAATGGATGGATAGATATAGTAACTACTTAATTAAGTATAAGATTAAGCTTTTTAAAGGTCTCTTTAAAGGTTGTGATGGTGGTGGTGGTAGTAGGGGTAATAGTAATGGATTTGAATTTTCGTGTTAGAATATTTGCAGTTAGGAGGCAATATAGGCTGCGGTTGTATGAGAGAAACAATTCTGCGACGGGTACACCAGAAACAAGAAAAGGCATTCGTATGGCCGTGAATATGAACTAACTCTCCTCCACTAGCTGAACTGAACATGCTTTAATACCTCTCCCCTAAAGTCCTCCCCCAGAGCAAAGCAAACGAAAACAAAAATCGGCAGAGCCACTGCCCAAAGCACCCAAAAACGTCCTCTACCTGGGGCGAACTCCCCTGGCAACGCTAGTACCGTTGCCACAGTAGTAAAAGGGAGAAACAAAGCCGCGAAAACAGTCAACCTTTCCACTCCAAGATTCCTCTGCAAGCCAACATTCCCTTGACTAATTGCAACCAGCCCAATCAACAACTTGATGTCTTTTCGGGTTCGAAGAACAATGCGCTGCATCTTTTCCGCCAGTTTTTCGAAGTCCTTAGCGAGCAGAGCAGCGTCGACTTCCGCAATTGAGGACGTTGTTGTCCTGGGCCAGTATGGTTGTCCCCGCGCTTCACAGAAATGCCGAGCATTGTTGATGAGCTCCTGGTAGCATGTGCAACGACGTCGGACCGTATGAAGTCCTTTCATCAGACTTTCGAGATCTCGGAAGCTTAGATCACTGGTTTCGAGTCGGAATTCCACTGTCATGAGCTCCCTGTTTAAATAATCCTCAACAACCATCCATTCGGAAGCGATGATACGGAAAGCGTCGATAAGCATTTCGAACGCGTCGGAATATGCGGCCTCAAGGAAGGCGGGGTTGTTGCGGATTTGGTGGAGAAGATAATAACGGAGAGTTTCGGCGAACGATTTTCGTGGAGGTGGATCTGGGATGTTTTGATCCAGAGTTGGTCGTGGAAGGAAGTTTCGACGTGCAGAAGACTTGCAGTAGCCATCCTTTGGTTGAAATGGTGGATCTAAACATATTACCCCTGATCGGGTCCATTAGCATGTCTCATAAACCAAGTGTGCCGAGCTCAATTGCACCTGTCCATCCTCCTCCATCTTCAGATCTGAACCAAACGGTTAGGCCTTGTCGTGTTAGGAGAATTGGCTCAAACTCGAACCCATCCCTCGGGAGCGGTATGAGCACGCCCGCTGTGCGGCGCCGAGACTCTCGTAAGTCATTGCAGACGACGGGATCGTGGCGCAAATAGTCGGCTTCTTCCTCCGTGATGACAAACGCATTGCTGGAATCGTGGTCGAGCTTTAGCCACGCTCTGGGCTGCAGGCTCCTTAAGTGAAAAAAGCTCTCCTCCATTCTCGCCGACGGCAGAGGCTGGGCGACATTCCTGACACCATCGACCCAGTACCACTGTTCCTCATCTAGGTGCTCGGCGAAGAACTCGGGGTCGATATCGAATGTTCCACCAAGTTGTTTGATTACATCTGGCGAGATATTCTCAACAACAAAGAGCCTGCACGACCAGGTTCGCTCGGCCTGGAGGTACCGTGAAAGGTTTGTGGCACTGACACTTTCAAACATAATAGGTTCGTTAGAGTCCCGCTTGAATTGTAGGACATTGATGTCGCAATTATCGGGTCCGAATACCTCGTTGGGGTTTAGAAAGTTGTTCAGCGCATCGAGTCGGGGCCAGTGAGAAGCTATATTCCGCACACGTTGACCATACTGCTGTGTTTGGCTAGGAAAACGAGCTGCGGGATTTCGGGAGCCCATATTGATCCGGGTCAGAGAGACTTCGATAGGAATTCAATGAGCGTATAATAAACTCGACCATCCTGCTGTATATGTACTTGCGCTGATGATGAATATGTGAATATGGACGCACGCCAGGGACAAGGCTGAAAGATGGACATAGATGCCTTGTTACACAACCACACAGTCCCTGCTGGCTGGATAGGACTTTTCAGTGCAGGTGCTGCAGTGAATGAGGCGGATGCAGGGCTGAAGATATTGAACCTACAAGTGGAAGAAAATCCCGCACAAAAAGTAAACCTCAGAAAATCTTGAAGATAGAATACATACATAAATACACTATCTGATATCTGATCGTTCCTGCCATAATTCAGATTAGTTAACTAAGAGCGGAGGATTAGACCCATATGTCGCATGCTCTATTGCCAAATCCGGAAGAGTGATGTTCCTTTGCCCTTTGCCCTAAAAAGGAATTGCGAGGTGTATTTCAACCTAATACCAGTTTAGTTATATCCATGCCGTGTCCCCCCACAGGCTGCACCAAGGTAAGTATACCACATAAGTCGCCGCCTGGCCGCGTACTCGTATTGATGCGTTGTTGCGGTTTTCAGCCTTGAGAGCTCATGGCTGCATCAATGCGAGGATCTGCATCCTGACAAGCACGGAGAATCAATGAAAGTCGAACGTGGGGTAATAGAAGGGAATGGCAAAACCCAGAACAGGAAGATCTTCACAGTTGGGCAGGTTGAAGATAGAACGACTTTCAAACCGGCCACAGGCAGACTAACCCGGTCAGTGTTGAATAAAACTGAAAGAGAGGCTCCGAGATATTCACGTGATTCATCTAGCCTAGTATGACGATATTTTCAATGCCGGGTGTTGATACCTGCTCTCTTGCATAGACTTTTTCGCTTCGCTCTTAACTGTGAAGCGAAGCCAAATCGCTTGGTATGCGAGAAGATTCAGCATCATAACAGCCATAAATTACAGGAAAGTAACTAAACTCAGGCACTTCCACTCACAACGGGGCTTAGTACTTCTGCCTTCCTCTTCAGGTTCTGAGGCGGAACACTTGGCAGCTTATCCATTTGTTGCATAAACGATAATGGATGACACCCTTATGTTGTGTATCGTGATCATGATTCACCAATATGGAGACAACTTGCCCACTGCAACGTTGCATATGTCTAAGATGCATGGGAAGAAAATAGTTTGGTGCCAGCTAATTAAATGGCAGCATTACCGATGCCTGTCAGGTTTGATGCTCGTATAGGTGCGATTATCGAATACCTACATCTTGATATACAAAGGCTATGCCTCATCACCGCTATCAAGGCTATGGGTCCGTTCTTTGGCACTGTCACGCGACCGTATTGTCGAATTCCCATTGGATCGATGCCTTTTTTATCCAAGCCATCGCTTGTTAAGTTTCACTGCCCCTTCGTTCGCGTTACGCACCGTCGGCTGGGGCAAAATTGATAAAGCTGAGGAATACGTAGTCTACCCTCGCAGCTAAAACTTGATCAATTCACCTCCAACCCCCCATAGACCCCGAAACGTGTCTTATACAACATTCTGTACTCCGTCCATATAGATAATGGATAATACCTGTGGAGCTTCATGGACTGCCAAGTACTTTGCTTCCGCTAAATCCCGAAGCATCGACCGATCCGTCCGTTATTCAGCTCCGCTTAGTTTACACTTGGCATGCTGCTTGGAATGTTGTCTACTCGGTTAGTTGGTTGAGAGCAACAACAAGGAGCGGTGGTGTCGAAACTATCATATCGATCCGCACGTAACGTGGATAAGTCATACGTCAGTCGCGCAACTGATCTCCATGTACTGAACCTGCTGCATGTCAACTACATCTTACCTCAACACCGGGGACCTGCATGCGACTAACCAACCGAGCGCCGGCTACTGTCGGATGGGCACTACAAACCAGTCTGCCATGTAAGCAGTGATGTCAACCGTCCCGTCGGACGGCCGGGGACGGCGACTTTGCCGTCCCCGGCAGTCATCCACCGTCCCCGGCCGACATCGGGCGGTTACAGTATGAATTTAGATGGCATCGAAAATAGCCCTGAGAGCGCGCGGTAAGAGATATACATGGACCCATGCCAGGGGTGCTGTGACACTTGTATCTAACTACAGTGCTATAGCATGAGTAGGTGCGAATTAGGTGTATATAAAGGTTGAAGATACACCCACTCAGAGCATGATCCATAGATGTCCATGGATGACGGCCGGGGGATGGCACTGATCCGTCCCCGTCCACATTAAAAAAGACGGCACCGTTTCCGTCCGTCCCCGTCCTTAGTGATCCCGGACGGACAGGACGGCTGATTTCACTGACTGGGTTGATAGACTTCATGATCCACGCCAGACACTTCTTGCTCAAATGGGTGTTGAGCTGATGAGTATTCCAGCAATGTCAGATGAACCAGAGCGTCTATTTAGCAGTGCTAAGTTGCTTATCAGTGACCTACGAAATCGCTTGGGTGATGATATCATTGAGGCTTCTGAGTGTCTGAAATCTTGGGTGAAACAAGGCTTAATCTTTGGAGCAACAGAGCCAGACATGGCCAAGATGGAGCAGATGCTGAATGATCTTGCATCGAGGTCAAAGTAGATGTAACTAGTTTTATGAGATTTTATAATGTACAATGCACGAGATCCATGGATGTCGGTAGATGACGGCCGGGGATGGCTACTTGGCCGTCATTGCCGTCCGTCCCCGTCCTGCCTCAAAAAGACGGCGCCATTTCCGTCCTGCCCTTGGACGGACGGCGACTTTGCCGTCCGTCCCCGTCCGCGGTGATCCCGGACGGACGGGACGGTTGACATCACTGCATGTAAGTACCGCCCAACGGCTTCCAGTACTTCATTCCGATGCCGCCGTAGTTACCGCCGCAATTCTGACCCAGCCGGGTGAAGTTCTGATAGAGAATCCCTTTGATCTAACAAACATCTCACCATGGTGGGGAGGAGGAAGTACACGACAGGGAGGGAAACATTAGGAAGTAGTTGTGCAAATTTGAACTGGTAATGGCTAGGTGCTGGTAGCGGCTGAAGATACCCTCTCTGACCAGTTCCGCGGCGGTAAAGCTTTCCGGAATAGGCGCCTGGCTTTAAAGCCTTTTTTCCCTGTCAGCTGAATGTAAGACGCTTGCGCATAGGATAGGATACAGTTAACCATCCCACGTAGCCCACGGTCTTCTTCACTACCACATCTTCGTTCATCTCGAACTCTAGGTATGCGGTGAGATATGGAGCGCCTCCTTTCGAGTTTTCCACACCCGAAGTTGGAAATTCACTGGCGCGGCCAGGCGTAAATCGAGCTCCATGCGTCGAATACCGGCATTGCTGGACACTGGTGCGACGATCCAGGCAAAAAAGAGGAGAGGGCGAACCAGAGTCGATAAATACATGGCGATACTTTATTGAGATAGGTAGTTTGAATGCGGTAGCTCAACTAAGAGAGTAAATGTTTGAAGAATAGATATCCGGGGTAAGTGGTTGTGACCATGAAGTATGTACCTACATACATATCATGCGTAGAGTGGCTTAGGCACGACATGACGGAATCTCAATAGCGTCCCAACGGCCGATTTAAAACGGTTCACCCATGGAAGAGCCAAGCCCCGCCGTCCAGTACTCCCTTCGTGTCTCGGCGTGCCGGTAGCAGTCATTCAAGGTCCGCATTGTTGGTACACTCTTCTGCCGCAACTACCGCCGCTGCTCCCTGCTCGCCCGTCCTGTACCTGGTACCTATCTCACCACTAGAGATGCTTTCCACGGTCACTCCTAGCAGCCCTATACGAACTCCAACTCTTAGGAAGAACGTCCAAACGACCTCCTCACTGGCCAGTAGATCGTCAAAGGTAGTGGCTCCAAGTATTAGAATATCCGGAACACCGCCGCCTCCTTCGGAACACGCCTCCTCCCTAGCCGTGATCCAGGTACATTCCCGGGGCATACATGATGGCCTGCCCGGTCCACTGCCACCTCTTCCGCTCAGCCTGGGGTTGCACAGCCAAAAGTCGAATGCTTTGCAAGTCGACGCTAGGATTCCTGGACTAGTACCAAGGCATCTCCTATCAGTCTCCAGCTCACACAGTGTATCCACCGCGGCTGCCACCATGTGTACGAATAAGCTCACTCAGCGAATCACGTACTTGTCACGCCCAATTGGGACTGTCTGACAACCAACCAATGTCCTCACCCAATTGGGACTGTCTGACAACCAAATACCCGTCCATTCCCACGTGGGGATACGACACATCAATTGAACCTCTTTGCGCTTTTTAAAATACATGCGGAATCCGCTGGTCTCCTAAGAGCCTTGCCCAGACGGTCCATCCTCCGGTAGCCCCGTGGATCCTCAGAATCCCGGCTACAAAATAAAAACCTTCTCCACTGTATCCCTAAAAATCCTCTTCGAATGCCATCGTATTGGCACATCCTTATTCGCTCGTTGGTGATTGATCAGCTTTCGTTGACTTGTTTGACGAAATTGAATAGAGTTGGCGCTCATGGCTCTCTCCTCACAACAATCCAATTCGGTCATCCAATCATGTGCCAAAGGTGACAATGGACAATGGCAATCGCGAATTGTATCTGCTAGCCACTTTAGAAGATTTCGGGTTATTGTACTTGCCTTTCGGAGCTGCCACACGATCTGCGATCGCTGCTCCACTATCTTGAACTCGTATATAGCCTTGTAAGACTTCCGTAACCGCGGCGGTAAACTCCTAACATCATCCGTAACGTAGATAATCCCATTGAGTTCGAGGGAAGTGACCGAATATCACTAATCGACTATCATAAATAGTAAAGGTACGACCAGCTTCGGCATTTCCGGTGACGCGACTCTTGATGGCGTATAGGCTCTGGAATCGTCCCTGTAATCGTCAATTGACTCCATTGGATGGTAACTTATCGATTCTAATTGATACCGCGATTGATAGCCTTGAAGTTCTCGTATGAATTCGTTGAAATGGACTTCGATTGATTTGCTCGTTGATGCGTCTCCAGGCCGGTTGGCCTCTCGAATCAACTTGGAATTGTCTCTGCTACTGTTAACCACAATTTAGTAAACATATCAAGACACTTCGCTGTTGCAATCAGTGATCCCAAATCTGAATGATATCTCATACGTAGACTGCGTGTCGTGATGCATCGGAAAGGGGTAATTTATGAAATCCAGTATGCGAAACGTATCTGAAATTGTAAGAGCGATAATAGTGTAACGGCATACGGCCGTGTATGGCCTCGTAGGAAGGTATATCAGTAGATACGGTTGCAAACGTGGATGTCAATATTGTACAGTACCATCAAGGTAGTTAAGGTAAGATTATCGCTAGAGATCTAAGGCTCGTGGGGAACCGACTGTACATCAAGCGGGTGTTACCCGGCCCTAGACACATCATGTGCAGTCGTGCCGTTACAGCGTTGTAGCATACAAAAACAGTCGAAACGTCGTATATAGACAATAACGGCCGCAACGCACTTTCATTAACCATGATGCAAGGCCAGAAATCGTTGACACTCTCTTGACACTCATTTTCCAGATGGGGCAGGGAGCATGTCACTTTCACTTCTGCGAATAAAAGCGGCCAATACTTTGTTTATGAATGTCTGCAACCAATTGCCTGTCAGATTACCCAGAATGCAAGACCAAAAATCGTTGATGCTCTGTTGATGCGCTGTTGACGCTCTGTGGACACACATTTTCAGAATGGGGTAGGGAGAGTGTCTGTATATTTTGAATTTGAAGGTGGCCAATACATCCAAATAATATAGATTATCGAGAACAGCAATAATGATCCTTCTGGTAGTCTAATGAATATGTGTCAGAGAGTTACTCTTGGTCCAGCCACGTGATATAGATAACACTTATTCATGACATTGCCTGAAAACCAGTCCTATGTCTTTCAGTGGCAATACATAGACGATGTGTGTTGATTGAATAATGTAGTCTCATTCTGTAGTGCATTCACTAAAGATGACGCAGTGATATCGCCTTCTTGGGGAAGTTCCACTTCAGCTGTGCTTATAGTTTTCAACCACATTCATCATTGCTCCATACCAGGGGGAATTGTCTGAGTGGACGGAAGGTAACTAAGACACATAGACACAAAAGTCGACAGTCCAATGTCAATAAGTGTGTTAGGGGTTCTCCTTTAGCAGCGGTAATGATACAGGTTTGAACGAAGCAGGTACATGTGACAAATCAATAAGGATGATCAAATTCAAAACACCTACCTGCAAATACGTGAATATGTTTGTCAGTCAAGTAATCCTAAGTGGCATTATACTTCAGTCATGTGTCGATCACACAATGAAGACCACGGTCACACTAGCGGATTCAGTTATGCTGATGCAATTATGTCGCCATAACTGGGAAGTGAAACATCTTCAGCACTACATGGAATTACTGCCCACACCTATGTAACCCTGCTTAGCACGCCATCAGATAGTTGAGTTGCGATGACACCAATTTACATGTGGAGCAGACGTTAATGCAATGTCCGAGTACGAGGGATCTGCTGGCTCATGCGTTGAGCGGTGAAATGACAAACGGCATTCCCCTGTCTATTTAAGGACAAGACACAAGTATGGAGTCTCTGGGGCATTATTGACATTGGCTGAGGATAGGAGGCCAGAAGCAAACTGAGTTATTCAATTATGACAGTATGCGTTGCAACGTCATACTCAATCAGAATCCGTGGTTGACTTGACGTGATTCACACTGGCAGAATATTGGTTGGTCGCGGAATAAATCTCTGACTTAATGCCTAATATCCACAATATTGACAATGCATTTAATAGTCACAAGCTGTTACAATTATATTGCGATAAGCACTGATTAGACTAAGGTCGTCAGAAAATCTAGCTACTGAACAATTGGGAAGCAAGATGTCGAACTGAAGGTTATGAGCTGTCATTATCTGCGTTTGATATTATGATCATGACAATGGTCAAACAGGGGGATGTAATGTCTGAAAACCTCTCATGCATGCACATAATGACCAAGGGCAACTCGTGGCACTATCACAGAAGCACACAAGTTGTTTCCGGATATTAGCTAGGAAATAATAATTGTCTCATGATGGAAATCCAAAGACAAGCTTCACCTGAGGAACCGATTATTGAATGCCCACATTGTCCCTGATGATGAAAAGAACGAAACTATAGCAGCAATCCACTGTCAGACATTACCAGTGAAGAATACCTTAAAATGGTATTAAGAATTCTATCTACCTATTGAAAATTACTTCCTATTTCACCTTGGTGAATATGTGCTTTATAAGTTCGTGGAGACCGACACATTCTCAGTATGCACAACAGAGGGTGGTTGAACCTATCGGATATTTTATCTCCTAAAACCACAAGAGGGATCAAACCCACATCTTCCGAGTACTTCAATACATGGCCAGTATTGAGGGGGTTGGATACCAGGTGCACAGGTACATCACTAATGGTGGGGTGCCATACAATAATTGGGCAGAAGCGCAACCTTGGATGGACGAGAAAGAGTGGTAAGATCTTATTCTTGGAAAGGATAAGAGATTGAGTCTTGGAAGACATGGAGAATTGGACAAGGAGATAGGCGGCTGTATTTAGTCTAATAAATGTTGTATTTATTATTGGGACTTAAAATACCCCTATAAGGGTATAATATTTTAAGACTCCACTTAATGAACAATTTTCAGGATTGTCAACACAGGTACTGTTGTGATATCAATAGAGAACGATTTTGCAACCATCATTGCAGTAAAATCAACTGCTACTCCATTCGGTGCACTATACAAAGAAGCATACGTGATACAGAGGTAGAAACTTGCAGATTTTGCGATAACAAGCCCGTTTGTTGTATATTGGTCCACACAGGAGAGTTGGATGGACAAGATTGTTACCGAATCACTTGAATCCGGCATGCACATTGTCCCACAGCGGACTGCAAGTGTTTTGTTTGTCAGGGAAATCACGAAGCGTCTAGGGATGAAGTTGACATATGAATAATATCAATTAAGCATGCATCAAATACGGTTAGAAATGGCTACCCCGAGACCCAGGCTAATGTTCTAGGCTGGGGCCTTCGCCCAGAGACCATCCAGAGTTGAGAAGGTGAGCTCAGAGAAGTCTCAAGCAGTCTAGGAAATTCCAGCCTGGTGGGGTCAGTATCCGGTGAGACTGGAGGCAGTGACAGAGCATATTCGCTTAATACAAAAAGGGAAGGAACCAGAAGAAGCAAAGCTGGGACTAGGCGAGGTCGAAATGCAACAACCAGACCCAGGTCCCAGCAAGTTGCAGGAGCTCACAAAACAAATGGTACATGTAGTACAGGCCTGCGATGAGGAGAAGGGACTGATTGTCAGGGGTTCTACCTGAACAGTGGTAATCATACTTGATTTGTTGTTCACGAGGATGCATACATAACGAGCGTTATGCATAACACCTATGCTAGTGATATCAAGTGATCAGTAATATGCTCTTTAGTGGCGATTCATATTTGTCGCGCAAAGACTTAGTTGTTTGTTCAGACCTAGATACTGTGACGGACATGCATGGTAATCATGCACAGAAGTTGATAGTCAATATGCGATTGAGAGGACTCTTCACTCTGAGCTGGTAACGGGCAAGGATCAGGTGAAGCACGTTCTATTCGGAGAAAAGTTTCGACCTGAAGATGACACAACTGAGCGATCAATGACATTGGGGTTGTCCTCGAGCGAGCACTGCTTGGTGGCTTGAGAAGTCTGGATCGCAATGTAACCACCTATCGGATATGAGCTTACGCGTCAATAATCTACATTGGCATAGTGTCAGTTGGTTGCCGAGTAAATCAATGACGCAATTAATATCTCATCCGCATGAGGGATTTTAAGAGGCGATAAGCATTATCAACTTGGTTGGTGGATGTTCCAACAACCAACTCATACGATTGCAGGATGGCTGAGTGGTGAGCTGATATCGTGCAATGGATGGCCTGATTCTTATCAGCAGCGTAAGGCTTTCAAATAACATGGCAAAGGCATGCGATAACGCTACCATATTGAACGAAGGGCCATGGCCATAAAGAGCCAGCGTTGTTTGAAGGAATAAGGGGACATCATCCAGAAGATTTGCTTTCAGAGAACCCCGAAGATGATCTTAAAATATTATTAAGAATTCTATCTATTTGCAATCATTACTTCCCTCATACATACAAGAGACTGGGCCATGTATGTCTGTACATCAGTACACACGAGCCAAGTTCGCACTACAACAGATTGTCGTGAATTTCGGAAAAAGTTTGAGTTTCGAATTAGCAGAGATCAACTGTGTGCATTAGCTCAAGAATTGTCTAGGGTAGCCATTTCGAAATGTACTTCTTGAGTACTGCACCCATAACCAACGCCTGATCGTTGTACATCTGGATTTTAGTGAACATTTCTCGGATCCATGCCTCATATTGTATTGTCTCGATGTCCGCATACGCCTCATTCTTGTCTCCTGGTCTTTGAACCCAAGTTTAAGGGCTTTGGTGCACCCTGTCATCGACTTGGGATGTGTGCCGTTAAATGTTCCCTTCATCCATTTGATATGCTATGCCACTGTATAACTATCCATTGAAGATACGATCCAGTCGATTGTTCTTTAATCTTTGGAAAATTTCTCTAGTTAATCTTAAATATCGACTTGGACCAACACCTACCAAGTATCGAAATCATTTCTTGGGTTCCCTTCAAACCTTTTTGTTTCTCGAAATTTAATAGGCTTTGCAAATTGCAATTCTTTAATTCGCATTCTTCGTCAAGACATAGACTTTCCTCCTAGTTCTCCGTGATCAGATGGTGGATCAGGTGGTGATGGAGGATTCCCAGCTGGTCATCTGGCAACTCCGGCTGCTCCATCGGTTGCTCCTCCGGCTGCTTCAGCAACTGCTCCATTACTTCCGGCTCCTCCTTGATTCATTCCTCTCCAGGATACTTCACTTTCTGTATCCCTAAGGCTTGACGCTGGAATAGACTGTTGACCAAAAACAGCCAGTCTCTGTAGATGGACACTCTGTGTTCCCGATGGTCCCGCAGCTGGAGTTGTTCTAAAATTATATGGCAAGGATTCCGAAAACTTATAACCCTCCATAGTGGTAGTCAAACCAGTATCAACTTCGGCTGCTTGCACAATCGGTTCCTCCATTGTTCGTGCATGTAGACGTAGCTCTGATTTTGACGGAATGTTTGGTAATGAAGTTGTAATAGCCACCATGCTTTTATTAACTTCATCAATTCCTTTTGGTAGCACAGATATCCCGTTCTGTACTGCTTGGTAGGAGGTTTTATCTGCCAGTATCTGCAGTGAATTATTGGATATTTGCTTACACTGCGCCGCCAACTCTCATTGCATTCCTGAAAACAGGTCTGTTGCTTCCCTCGCTATTTGATTATCCTGTGACTGCAATATTTGGATTCCTGAGCGAAGTTCTTGCAACATACCATGCTTCAGGTTCGCCATAGTTTTGACTCCTAGTATTTCAGAATCTATTCGAATCTTGTCATTTTGAAGTCTGCTTTCCAACCTGAGAATTCCATTCTTGACCAAATCAAATTCTTCTTTGGGGATTTCCTTCTCCTCATTACATGCCTTGATAATATGCACTGTTTGTTGAGCGAGTTCCGATAATTGTCTATGAACTAAGTTGGGGCTTGCTTAAGTTATATCAACTTCTCCCTGACCTTCCTCTGTGTCCTCAGTTTTTCCTTGCTCTTTTTGGTGGCAAGTAATCCCTTTCGGGCCGCTTAGACTCTTCTTTGATATTCCAGACACCGTTCTAGGATGATCTTTGCCTCTGGGGATCGGGGCTTCTCAATTCCCGAGCTGCTGCATGCCAGTGTCTTGCTGGTGTATGTCAACCATCTCCTCGGGGCTGCCATTTCGAATAATACAGCTATAATCCGGTGGTTGGATGACTCTAATTAATTAAACAGATACCTTGTGCTTCTGGTGGCAATAATTGAGGTGACAATGCTCAGAACAATGCCTCTGTAGCATGTAGGAGTTTCGCCCATTTAGCTTGCCGAAATATTTGTTCCCATAGCACTTGGACACAAAACTACACCGTTGGAAAGACCCGCTTGACTTTTTCCTCAATATGATATAACTGGCAACTGACACACAAGAAATTCTGGCGTCTGCAATGTTCTGCACAGGTCTTTTGTCCCAACTATATGCAACAGAAGTTGTCTTCGCACTTCTGGCACTCCAAATGCATGTACATTGTAGAGTTGTGGTTCTTGGTATAACCGTTTAATGTAGTTTGAAATCGTTAGGGTATCATATAACATAAGATCCTGTTTGTATAATTCAGTACACAGATTAAGTAGCTCTGGTGGTGTATAATCCTCAACCTAGAAACAGCGTAGAGTACTTAAAATATTATACTGTTACCGGGGTGTTTAGATCGCTATAATCAATACATCATTTATTGTTCCACGTACAGCTGCCTATGTGAGAAACTCTTTCTCTCCACATCTTATCCTAAGACTCCACATCTTTTACCATTACACAAGAGGGTTTAAGATTAAATGACCTCCAGTGCCAGTCTCCAATGCAAAGGAAGATTTAACGTCCCCTTCGTACAACCACTCCTCGGCCCACTCCTCGCATGGTGGTGTGCTTGTGTTCAAGTAACTGAATCCCAGGTCGTCGATATTCTCGGGTTCGCAGAAATGAAAAACCACCCCGTAGGTGTAGGGCATATGTACATCGTGCAGTTGAGAGAGTAACTGTCTGACCAGTATGAGAATCTGTTGCAAAGCATATCCGGATTGTGACAAGTGTCGACCAGACATACATTGCCTGATCTCAAAGGTGGATAAGTGTACAAATGGTTTAAGATTTTAATAGCTACAATTCTTAATAATGTTTTAAGATTGTCTTCAGAGTTTCTCAGTTGACTGATGATCGCTGCTTGCCTCCTTCACTTTCTTTGCGACATTGCTGCTTTTTTTATAGCAACATCCCAGGCTCCCACGCCTAGCTGCTATCTTCCAAACCTGCTCTCCTTATCTCTAGCAGCTATAAACAATGTTGTGTGAACGCGTTACGCTCCTGAAATGTCAGGCCATCCATCGCACTGTCTCCCAGACTCATTTTTGACAGTACGCAATAGTGAATCGGTAGTCGCAACATTGACCAACCAAGCTGGTACTAATTATGACCTTTTAAATTGGTCGTGCCAATGACGTATTCAATTGCGTTATAGATTTACTAGGCAGCCAGCCGATAATATGCCAACGTAGATTGCTGATGTGTAAGTTCTTATCCAATACGAGATTACATTGCGATCCAGACAGCTTCAGTCAATAAGCAGTGCTCGCATGAGGCCAAAGCCGACGTCATCAATTGCTCAGTTACGTCTTACTATGGTTGGGGCAATTCTCCTGACCGGAATGCGCTCCAAAGTATCCTGGCCCGTTAAACGTCGGTGGGAAGAGCTCTTGTAATCGCATATTGACTATAAACTGCGGTGCATTACATGCACGTCCCACAAAGTATCTGGGTGTGAATGAAGAAGATATCCTCACTGTTGCTTCTTCGTGCGACAATTATGAACTTCTGCTAAAAAGCATCATACTGATCACTTGTTTCAATACATGCATAGGTGTTATGCATGTCCAAGATATGTTTGCATCCAGTATGCATAATCATGTATTATTATCGCCGCTAGAGAGAACCCCTAACAAGGATGTTGGTTGTGGATAGCAGCTACCAGGTCACTTTGCAAATACCAAAGTGAGAAGACTAAAAATCATGGATACTCTGGTAACGCTCATTTTCCGGATGCGGCAGGGAATGTGTTGCTAGTAGCTTGGTTTTTGTAGACTGCCAATACCTCATTTATGAATGGCTGCAACCAATTGCCACTTACGTGACCCAGGATATATGGCCAAAAATCATTGACACTGTGCTGTGGTTAATTTTCAGACTGGGGCAGTGACCATGTCATTCGTACTTTTGCCAACAAATGCTGCCAGTAAGTTGGTTATGGATAGCAACAACCAAGTCACTTTTCAATTACTGTACTGACAAGACTCCAACTTGTTGACACTCTGTTGACGGTCATTGTATTTTACTGTTTAGTTAGGATCTGACGCCATTAATAATTGTATTGAGAATTATTTCAATATTGTGGTTGCCTTTAAGCCCGATCGGGACATGGCTTTAAGCCAAGACGAAGCAAAGTAATATGCTAGCACATGTCACTTTCACGCTGCGAAAAATTATATATCTGGACACATAATTCATATTGCACGCGATACTTTTGTGTATTAACGAATATTCTCACACAACGGCCTACTATTCTCTCATTGTTACGTGGGTAACAACATGTCAGTAATATAGTTTAGCACTTCCTGAAATTACTGGTTGGTATGGCCGTAGATCCTATTCCTTATTCTCCAGATGTCTCACCACGGTCGGAATCGTAAAAGAGCTGTGTTTTCTGATAATAGCTTTTCTCCGTTGGATATCTTGCAGTTTCTTTATCCAATTTAATTGGCCTTTTGCAATCCTTAACCCTATGACTGCCTTTTCTATCGCTCGGCCAGGTGCAGTGCAGACACTCACCTGACGACTTTCTTCTTTGAATTTTGTCTAGTTCTATTCCCTCAGTGTTTGAATGTTCCTTTTCCATTGGGTTTGTCTGTAATGCTTTCTTTGTAGACTTCAACGGGTTGGGCATTCGGTTCTAGTTCTTCCAATGGACTTAACATTGGCAAGTTCCCGTAACTGTTGTGAATTCCGTAGATATTCCTCACACCCCTTCTACATCGTATCCTGCTGGCTTGATTCGGAACCTGCCAAATCGATACTTAAAACAGCTCCAATTCTGGGCGGGACTTCTCTCCGCATGCAGCAGGAATGTTGGTTATTGATATACGTAATTAATCCTGACTGTAATCTGATCATCGATGATATCCACCAAATGCTCTGAGCCAAAATGATATACTGCTTATCTCTTGCGAATGGGATGATCTTCCCTAGGGCATATACAATCACATCATTATTGTTATCGAAGGTAACAGTCATTCATCAACGAAGTACTTAATGATGCGGGACTGGAGCTACAGAATGCTAATGGTTTCGTAGGTATATAATAATAGATATAGGAATCATACAATCGCAATAATAAATGAGGATATATCTCCGCTGGTAGGTATCGTCTTTTCTTGTTCTCAAAGCCGATACTCTTTCATTGCCGTGAAAATGTGATCTCTTTATAATCTCGTTCTAGACTATGATTAAATTCCTCGATGATAGCAACATATCTGTGCATCTTACGTTCTCTGAATGCGCCTGGTTGAGGCAGCCACGAATCCTACTGGTCATCAGATTCATGCATGATATCATCTCACTCAGTAATCAGACCATAACTTCAATTTAGACATCTCGCAATCAATTTGAGTGTGTTTGGTAGTAGGTTATAGCTTGAATTGTATTACCAGTCCATACCATGCCACGTAGACTATGACATGTCCTGCGACATTGCGATCCAGACTCATGCAAATCAATTCAAGGTGTTCGCTTTAGCTTTCTAGCCTATGCCATGAAATCCCTCAGTTACGTCATGCTTAGGTGGAGACATTTTTCAGACAACAGGGTGTGCAGCACCTTTGCCCAACCCGTGACGGGAAGGAGATTCAGAGCCCGCTTTCTTGCATTGACTATCAACTGCCATGGATGTTTTTCATGCAAGTCCCACACAGTGTCCAAGAATGAAAGAAGTCTGTCGTGATCCAAGACATTCTCACTACTGGTCGCCTCATTCTTCTCGTGACTGATATTAACCCCCAGTAAAGGGCATAACACTGGCTACTTGAATGTCTCCGCATGGAATGTGCTTTCTTTGACTCAATCCAAGTACCATCATCACTGCTAAGGAAGAACCTGTAACACTCATAATACTTCTCTAAACCACATTGTCGCTCAAACTACCTAATGAACTAGGGGATTATCCATTGACACATGCTGTCCTACGTTGTCTTGAACTTCTTATTCCTCCTCATTTCTATGTTATTGACCGGCATCAACACTTTGTGAGCCTGCTTCTTTGACCATCATACAGGCTGAATCAATCCAGGAACGTCCTGTACGGCATACACATTCCTCTGTTCAGGGGTTTCTGTAACCTCACTGACATTGTTCTATTCAGTATCATATTCATTGTTTGCCTCCCAGTTGTCTTCGCTGTTGTTTGGAGTATTCAAGTCTCCATTCCAGTTAAGGCAATTTTCGAAGTCTGATATCCTTTCAGATGAACTGTCATCATCACTTTCGGAAGGATGGTGGTCAATCGATTTGATTGCGTGCACATATAGTACTTGTGTGTGTCCTGCAGGGAGGCCCTTCGCAGCCTATGCAGGTGGCAGAGGTAATCTTTCTGACAATGTAAATCGAGCTGCACGGCCATGTTGAAAGTTCGACTAGGCTACTTTGATGATCACTTCATTATCTGAAATGTATGGTACTGCTGCCATATGTTTATCTTGATCGCGAGATTTCATCTGTGTAGAACATATGTTTTGCCTACCCAGCCTTATGTGCAAAAAATCATGGACCTTGGCCATTCGGTTCAAATTTCTTTGCTCAGCCTCTCTCTTTATCTCCATGTCATTTACAGTACTGGTTGTATCCAATCCTAGATTGTCACCAACCAGTAATCCATTATTGGCTTGAGCAAACTGACTTACTATGATTTTCCCGCAAAGGGTCTCAGTTCCAGTTTCTAGCTGCCCCTACCCGATCACATGTCATGACTGGGAATATCTCGTCTCCACTCCGACACCATGAGGTATGTTAGAGTATATCTCGCATGGCACATTGATGAGATAGCTGTAGTTTGCCTGAATTTCTTCTTGCTGGTGCCACCAGTCTATGATGTCCAGTAACCAAAATGTACTACTAATCTCCATTGGGTCAGAATAGTAATCATTAAGATTTAGATTAGTGTGCCCCGAGTTAAGTGCTAATTCACCCAGTGAATACGAATTGTGCCTTTGAGCTGTCAATAGTTGTGCTGTAAGATCGCTTCATCCAGATGTCATTTCAGCCACATTTGTAGGCATTAAGTATTCTTTATCATCCCTGGACAAATTATATGGATCATAAAAAGTTTGACCGGAACAAGAAGCCATCGCTGAGGAGATGAGGTTGTTGCTCAGTATGCATTCCAGTGTAGTAACCGGGAAACGCCTATGTTTTGCGCAGTGATCGTTCACCGCATACTTCATCAAGGCCCCGTGGTATTGGCCAGTAAATGAAGTGTTGTCTCCAGCACAAATATGCATTGCATTGTCACACTTCTGATACGATGACAACTTCCGAACAGGATCTACGGTAAGTTCTACAATGAGAAGTTTACCAGTGGGTGGAGAAACTTCAGATTAATGTTTGGACAGCTTCCGCCATACAAATTTCACAGCAAAGTATAAGGTCCTCATCCATTGTGGCTTCTTCGTGCCCAAAGCTCACAACATGCCATCTTTATGATCGAACATGGCATTGTTGTGAATGGTGACCTGATGCTGAGCAATGGTAGGTCTTTTTGACAGCCACAGGCTTCCGTACCAAAATGGCCATAAAACTTCCATGATATACTTGACAATAGTTGATTTATTGTGAGTTGTGAAGAGTGGCCAGTAATCGCCGTATGAAGGATGCATCAGCCCCTAATGGGTGAAGTCTGGTAACCGGATAGGTCGCCCAAGCAACTCTAATGTCGAATTCTAATAAGTTTTCACATCCATACTTGGCAGGACGGCAATTTGTACTTTGGCATTTTAACAGTCAGTAAACTGGTTTCGATCACCAGGTGTCAGCATAATCAATACCACAAGTATTCTGTGCTATATGAAGGTCAGTTGCAGAACTATCCAAATATCTTGAAATAAGAACTTTCTTGAGTATCTTTGCTATACCTGATCCCCGGGTAGACACTTCGTTGATTCTAACATTGCACTCTCTTCGAAGGCTCTGACTCTTCCCAATTTCGGTGGTTTCATTCTCTTCAAATTGCTGATCATAATCATGGACTTCCCAAAACTGCGTGTTGCCTTCTACACCCAGACTGCTCATGAATGCCCCAAAGCAAGCTGTATGAGGTGCGCCACAAATGGCATGTGGTTCCGCAATGTGGGCCACTCAATTCCGGAGGGGCGGGGGGTTTCATTGTAACTTGTGAGTCATCGAATAATTTAAGGACTGATTTTCTGTTGTAATTCAATGTTAACGGCCCGCAGTCAGCTCAAAACAATCAAGAATTACTTTTAAATGTCTGCCTACCCACGCTCCATTATGAGGATTTGAAATATGAAAAGTATTGGCTATCAACATCATCAAATGCATGTTGTACTTCATGCAAAGCCGAATTTCAATCCGTATAAAAGGCAATCATTGACTTTATAGGTAATTTGTTTGTTGATGTCTGTCTATCTAAAGCTAAACCAACTCTATTTCTTGATGGCAATTCCTTCTTAATTGCATCCACTGTCAGTATTGATTTCCCTTCGCAAATGTTGCTCAGTGTGCTTGCAGATGGTAACAACAACTTGCTCTATAATAAATTAAATGAATGTCGTAGCTCAAGGTTCGATATTGTGTTCCATGGATTATGTGCTGAAACAAATCACAAGATAACATCGCAAGTCGAGGTGTCTTGCCGAAATTCGGCAGTTTGAAAGTCCTGTGCAACCTCTCTCCAGCGGTTTGCCCCTGAATTTAGTAATTCTACCGAAAATGTATATGTTAAATATCAATTTCCTTTGTGAACTTACAATTAGAATACCTCGACTTCCCTGCCTCATGAGGATGTCCAAAGCTGTTTCAGCGACTGTTGAACTAGTCAATTCTATGATTTCTGACTCTGGTAATCTCTTTAACTGTGCGATATGTACTGTTGCCACAAAGTGTATGCCCAGAAGGCTGGTCCCATGTTCAAATGACTGGCGAAGAACTTGATGACTAACAATAGGTATGATGGCAGGACTGCCAGTCTCCAAAATTCCGCAACGGAAATAGCATCGCGATGATGATGTACGTAAAGAATCATTTGAATCTGTAGGCCTCTTCGAGATTCCATTCATCGATGCCCACAAAGAATCGAATAGAATTTCGAAGGCACGGTCACTTGAGTTATAAATAATGACACGTTGACGTTTCGAAAATATTATAACCTCTGGCAATGATGTATTTGCAGATGATGAATCTGACATTGTGGTACGAAATTGAAATCTGGGTAATTTGATCTAAATAGCATTCAAACAATATATTATAGTCGGGTAGAATGCTGGTTGTTCAGTGTTGACTTTGAAGCTACAGGGAAGGCAAAAGTAAAACCTGTAAGATCTCGCATTCATATTAGTGTAGTTGTGTAGAAGTACATACGAAGTCAAGGCAGTGGCCATATCATCAGTACCAAAGTTGTTGCTGAACAAGGGAGTCCATAGTGCACTAATGGGTTAACGCCATTGCATTGCCATCCGATTATCTAAGATGGAAGTCCAAAAATCATTGCCGCTCTGTTGACGCTCATTTTGATGAGGTAGTAGTGATGTTGTCTCTTGCATCTTCACCTGTATAGGCGGCCAATATTCTTATTATGGGTGGATGCTGTGGCACAGCCCTTGAATTATCCAAGATCCAAGAGAAAAAATTGTTCATGCCCAATTGACAGTCATTTTTAGAAGGCGGTAGCGATATCATCGCTGGCCTTTGTGCCCACACAGGCATTCAAAACTGTAATTATAGCTTAATGCTGTTACACAGTCTAGTGACTATCCAAGATGCAAGGGCAGAAATCAGAGACGCTCCGTTGACAACGATTTCTAGGTTGGGGAGTCAGGCAGGTTGGTTGCCTCTTTACATTGACAGCAATTCCATAAATCCTGTGTGGATTGAGGTGACTATACAACCCTTTCATTGCCGAAAAGATCAGACTGAAATCGTTCACCCTCTGCTGAGGCTCAGCTCAGAGACATACGAACAGTTATTCAGTGTGTAATTCTTTTGCATACAGTTTAGATATTCATTATCGACAGCCAATATACAGTTTCTATGTATAATCATTTGCATCCAAAAGCATTGAAGCCTCTCAGCTCCTGAGCCGCCATAATTCATGTCATCTGTTCGATACATAATATAGCTTGGTCGCATTTCACCACTTTCAACCAGCAATCCATGGCATACTGATCCGTCAACTGATTTGGGACATACAGAGCCTGACTTTCTGACTTGAATTGTTCCAGCTGGTTTTCCTTGATGTCCATGATACACCATAACCAAATGTCAAAATCTCGACCATGTGCAACCAATCAGAGCGCAGAGTTATGCATTTGTCTGCATGGACTAATGCATCCTTATAGCCACCATTTATCCATGTTTAGATTGTTCACAGACCGCTCCTTCTGTGACTCGTATGACATTACTCACTGACAATTTGTTGCTGAATTTTATCCCTAATGTAGGTTTTGCTTTCGGATGGAACTGTAACAGGCATGCCGATATCATGTTTGTAGTCTGTGTATCAATCAGATTTGCAGTTTAGAACTTTGACATAGCCCATATGACCCTTGCACACACACTGATGAAATATCATGTGTCACAATTTGGTCACTGAAATCAAGAAAAATCTGACATGTAGCAAAATCGGTACACAAATTGCTTTGACAAGTGATTGGTTGTCAAAAATCAATATTGCGCTATCTGTTCCTGCAGTGATGCAGGTGACTTCACCATATGTTTAACTATATCCACCGTCTAAATACTATCTAGCTACGGATGCTATACGCCAGGTGAAATGCTTACATGTTCAACATGCTTCCCATCTTGAATCTGCATAACATCGGGTTCAGTTGTTGGTACTGTTAGGGATGGTTTGAAATTCCCGGGTCGGTTCCGGGTCCCGTTCCGACCTGGAACCTAACAGTTGAAATGGATCTTACCACAAGAAACCCCGGACCGTTGCAATTGGGCTGATTTTACCATCAATAACCCAGAGTTGCAACATCACAACTTCGGCTCCAATTAAGTATTTGAGTTCTGATCCTATCGTGACATCATCAGTATGTAGATTGTGCAGTTCTAGCCGCTCTTTCACCTCCCGGTTTCAGATTTGTGATCCGACCAATATTCGTTGAGTCGCTATCAAAAACCCGGTAATTGAGGGTAAAATGTTCCTTATTTCACAGACACACACCGAATATCAGTCGGATCGCATAGCTGAAAGCGGGAGGTGAAAGAGTGTCTACAACTGCACAATCTACGTACTGATCATGTCATGATACAATCAGAACTGAAATACGTAATTGAAGCGAATGTTGCAGAAACCGTGAAATGGAACCGAGGTCTGGGTACAGTTCGGGCAAAACACCACCTGTTTACAGCCGGTCAGGGTAACAACCCCGCCAAGACAGAGCGGTTCGGGGGCCTTGGCGGTTCCAAACCCGGACCGGGGTCTTGGTTTCAATTCGAACCCAGACCGAAGTTGCTTAACCCGGAACAGTTGCTAACACTAGCTGTTTGGTGAGAGGACCACCATCAAGTTGGGTAACTGTGGTTTCATCGAACGAAGCCTCAATTGAGTACTTCCGGGTTAAGAAGTCACTAACCACATTGCCGATTGTCCACGGACAATATCATGAGTCTGCATCAGCTCCCTACATGGTCTCGGGGATGGTCTAGCTGCAGTCATGACTATTTGGTACTTGAGAACTACCGGAACCTTCAATCACACTATCCCATGCTTCATATCTCTCTCACAGAAGGAGTTGGGCGGGTCCCCCCCTCCCAGTTGAGACAATTCTTTAAGCCTCATCTGCTTCTGCCATGAACTCTCCATGCGGTGCCGTGCTGTTTTGGAGATTGTGCCCATCACCTATTCAGGTTCATCATCATCACTCAGCTTTCCAAGCTCTGTATCCTCTTTATCATCTTCCTCATCTTTGCGAACCTTCTCATTGTCGGAACTTGCAGGATCCCGCACACTGTCTCCACAAAGATTCAACATCTCTTTGGACGTAGTTTGGGAGTTCTGGTGGTTGCTCTCGTATTTTCAGCTGTGGTCATATCTTTCTGCACTTGTACAGTCAATTTTTCTGGGTCTTGAACTCGCTTTCTTTCAACAGTGGTTGCTCTCTCTACATAATCCTCAGTCCATCTCTCTTTCTTTTCATTGATTAAAAAGTGTATTACTCATCTTTGATTGGCCGATCGCTCCTTTTTAAATCGTTTGCTGTGCAATGCTCCCCACACTCAGAGCATTCTTCATCCAAGCTGGTCTTGCATTTATTCGCTTCATGACGTTGACATGTGGACTGCTTTGTTGAGTTGCCATATTGGCATGCTGCAAGGGCCAAAACAGTCTTTTCGGAGCATTAACCATTGTATCTTGTGTGCACATTGTTGCTGGGTGAGGTGTTGAATGTGGCAAGATATGCTTCACATGGAGGGAAGCTAAGTGATATACGTAATGGTTGGTATCTTGGATCAACGCAAATAAAACAAAATCTGCGTTTTGAGGGACATTTCATTGGGCATGATGAAGGTAACCATACAGCATTGAGTGATGGTTACCTTGTATCCCATGTAAGATCCCGCGATGAGATGAGATAAATATCACCAGATGCTCTTTCCATGGAAGAATTTCCTCTTAATCTCTATCAATCATGATGTTTCAGCTGTCGCTGACTTCAATGTATCCTTGGCAAGAGACAAACAACATCCGACTGACTTAAGGCAAATTGCAGGACAGTTGGAATTCCCTGCAACCTGTGGCTGTACGCAGCAGGATGTATCATGAGTAGAATGTGCAAGTTGACTGACATTCATTCCACTGTGACTTGTAACATACTGTATATTCCTCTGGACTTCCAACTTTTCATTATCATCCTTCCCACCATGTGCAAAACAGCATCTCATGGCCCCAGAAACTCCACAGCCCAGTGTGATTCACTCTAAATCAAGCTGTAGGACAGGTGCATCATCGAATGCACCTCTGGCTGAGACACAGCGGTAACCAAGATACCAGTTAGTCCACCACGATGCTACAATTGCAGGTATAGAAATATGATCTGGGAAGCACTGTTGAAAAAAGTAGATATAGTCTGACTGAGCAATAATAGGAAGCAGGATACGAACGGATGTGAGTAGCTCTATGTTGATTTTAAAGGGGGTCAACTTAAAACAAAACGCCCAGCTGGTGTACATACAGAGCTATATTTCAAAATTATCGCAGCTTGCAATGGCAATCCTCTATGGTCCACAATGTTATTTGTCCACACAGTCCACGAATCAAATATCACTATATTGTCAGAGTTGGGATTGTTGTCAACAAATATCGTGATATAGGCTCATGGTTGAGAACAAAACAGGCTTCAAAGACCTGTGAGCAGGCTATGAAGTTACATATCATTGAGGAAATAACTGAATTTTCCTTTTGGAAGTAGAAACCAATTGTGTGAACGTTTTCAAAACGTCTCCTGCTATAGTGTGGCAAGAAGGTCGGGTACAGCTGGTACAGTTCGACATGTGCGTTACCTTGAAGGTGGCCAATATAGCCGAAGGCGGGTTTTGGTATGCAAAAATCAAGGAAATTCAACAACTAATCAACAACCTGGCGGGAAAGTTCAAGAAGAAATACAGAGAGTAGTTGAGATTTCTGGGCATAAATAGGTGAAGTCTGCAATAGAAAGGCACCCAGCAATGGTTTATGAAAATCATATGGAGGGCTCCCAATCATGCCAAAATAGCACAGGAAAGAATCTGCAGACACGCTGAAAGCGCCAATGAACTAATGCACCTCCACCAGAACTAGCGGCACCTCTGCCGAGAATTCCATCTCCCCCTGCAATGCCTCTTACGCCACGTGGCAATACTAAAGAAATTGGAAATAATGAAATACATGGTATGGCATCCCCATCTGTGAATATAGAATCTCCGATTCCCAACACTCAATTGTTCAATTGTAATGTATATGCCAACGATAGCACACCTGATAAAGATTTTAGTCCAGATTTGTGGAGTACACTATCTGTTGGGTGGCAATACATCTGATATTGATTTTGAATATGAGAGCAGCCTATTGAGCATATCTGACAGTGAAGACAAGTATTGATCGAAAGGAACTGGTTTTCTGAGAATGGTATGGGTTGCTTAATTCACATATTCAATACAACATTTATTGAATTTAGTACAACCGCCTATCTAGTTTCTCTTTCGCTCCTTATTTCTTCCTGAGACTGAACCTCTTGCGCACGTCTTGCAAGAGATTCCAATTCGAAAAACCTCCACTGGCTATTTCCCAAATATCTGAACATTATACTTCTTCGTTGAATAACTACTCCTCGGAAAATTCCCCGAATGGTATTGCACAGGTGTTGTAATATCTCTGCACCAGGTAATCGATATTCTTGAGGTGGCAATAACAAAAAATTGTCCTGTAAGTGTGGGTTTAATGGTTCTCTGGAAACTGAACATGCAGATAGCCGAAACACTCGACAAGGCGTTGCTGTGCGCATTTGGCAGGTGTATAACGATGTAGATATATACAATGCCCACTTACGTGTATGTATCAGAGAGGTAATTTTGAATAGATCGAATTCTGAGTAATATTTTATCATCATCTTCGGTGTTCTGATTGTTGACTGTGGATTGCTCCTTCAGAATGTTACTTTCATTGGGGGAGCAATGCCATCCCGGTATTGTTGTCTTCGAGGGAATGTTCACCAATACTTGGACACTATGAATACAGTTGGCAAGGTTGCGTTATCGCGCTCGTGTCATGCGCCCAGTGCTTACTTGCCACGCATCCCAGTACGTTATCATGTGCATGCAGATGGGCTATTACATCATTACGCTCTGGATGAGTATAACGCCATCCGTCGTATAATATCATATTAGAAAGTGTGTCAGATGAAACTTGAACTTAAACATCTTGCAATCTGTTTGCTTCAGTAGTTGGCAATCAGCTCATCTTCGTTGGTAGTGCTTAGCACAATTATAATGCCTCACCATGAAGGCTCTGTAACTTGAATCACAGATTTAATCAGCGACCAACGAATATTATGCCAACGTACAACTTGATGCGTCAGCTCGTATCGAATATAAGTCTCATGTTGCAATGAATAGTAACTCAACTCCATGAGCGGTGTTTCATCGGGCCTCTTATCATCAGCCAATGTCATGATTCCATCGGTCACATTATCCTGAGTCTGAGACCATTTTCGTTGGCCAGCCAATGCTGAGATACTGTTATTGCATGAGGCAATAAGTGACAGAACGCACATACTCGCATATTTACTATCGACTGCTGTGTCCCTTAATTCATGCCGCTCTAGTAGCAGGAACATGATGATTGGTTGGGAACCATGTGCACAGCTGATACCAAGTATCTCCGCTAAGGCAGCATGACTGCATGATTCTAAGTCAATCCACTATACCAACTCAATGATGGACCAAATTGACATGCAATTGTTATGAGCCCCCCTACAGGACATGAGACTGGCCCACTTGTGATGTCATGTGAAGGTGTTGTGCATATCATCGGACTAGACCGAGAGTAACTCCATGACATGTATTCATATAACTATCGGTAGTACTATTTTCGGTGTTAATGGACAGCCCCTAACACAGGATTAATATTATCTACAATTAGCAGACACATCACATTATATTTTACAGGATTTATTTTTATGCACAATGAAACAACAGTGTAGTAATGAAGGAACATGTACATGAATGGGATAGAAAGACTGCCAAAACACAGTTATTAAAAGTTGATGCGAAAGTGAATATTCGCACAATGCGGATATGCCCATTGCAAACTAAGCTTCAATGGCGAACCAACCTTTCTTTCTGCTCCATGTCTATTTATTAAAACGTGACTTAGTCGTTGTTATCTATGATCATTGTATTGGCTGCCATTATCAGCAAAAAAAATACTCTATTCTCCCTGCCCCAACATGACGATGAGCGTCAACAGAGCGAGATTGATTTTTGGTTTTGAATCTTGCGTAATGTACATTAGCAAAATCTAAATCAGTCCGGAACCGAGACACAAAGCTCCCAGACAATCCCGTAACTATCACCAATGCATCTAAGTACTTCCAGATGATCTCAGGCCCCCCTGGAGCTTTGCAAAGTGTTCTCACACACTGCAAGAGCATTTCAAGTGCTCCTGAAATCACTTGCAGTTATGGATATGGATTCCGGATGCTACGAGATTTGACTATTAGCATGGTCAACTTTTGTAGCTGGTGACAACTGCGCGCAGGTCTGGGGGAGAGTGCGTGAGCAGCACTGCGGCAGACTTGCTGCCATAGAATGAATGTAGTAGTATTTAAGGTTCTATATGCACAAGGCATATCATCTATCATATTCGTATTTGTTACAATCAGAAGATTCGCTACCTGAAAATATGGCATGCATTATTTAAGTGTCTCCACATAGATACATATGCTCAATCTGGCTACAGATGGTAGTCGAGCATAATCGTTGAAGCACATGGAGACGCCCATTGAGACAGATGATAAATTTACTACTTGGAGGCTGTTGTGGTGAAACGACGAAGTGAGAAGGCAGAGAGCCAACGGCCAACATTCCACCACACCTGTTGCCATATCCAATCAGACCTGGTCACAGAGAGAGGGCAGTTCTGGCTTCAGGAGCGTAGGAAACACGTGGGAAGAAATGATACTACATGGCCATGAGGATCCACAAAATCTCTAATGGAGCGACTGAGACCAAATGTTGCGAGAGATAGAGTGTATATTTTCAGTGTATGACAAGATGAGATGAAAATCAAATGATGTTTACCTACCCCAGGGTCTCCCAGGTATATACACAGTGGCATTCATACCACCTCATTTAGCCCATTTTTCTCCATACACGCACCCTCGCACTATTATGAATTACTGGAGGGCTGTAATTGTACCGGTTTGGGTATGTAGTTGGAAGCAGAGATCGAGTAAACTTAGTGCAGCACTTGGAGGCCATATTCGAGCGAGTTGGGAGATGCACTGGGAGAGGAGGATGGAGTGAACTCAGAGATGAATTCCAAGGCCGTGATCAAGTAAGTTTGTAAATGCCTTTGGAGACCAACATTGAGTGAAATCAGAAATGCACATGGAGGTGGTGATGTAGAAAGTTGGGAGATGCAATTCGAGACCGACATCCAGCTGACACCGAGATCCACGTGGCGGCCATGATCGTGCGAGTTGGGGGATGCAGTTGGATGCTGAGACTAAGGGAACTCATATATGCACTGGGAGGCCATGATTGAGTGAGCTTGGAGATGCGGTTTGAGGCAAGAATCAAGTGAGCTCACAGATGCACTGCAGGGCCGTCACAAAGCGTATTTCGAGATACAAATGGAGACCAAGATTGGGTTAAGTCAGCGATATATTCCTAGGTCATAATCCAGCGAGTTTGGAGATGCTGTTGCAGACTGACAATTAGTGAACATAGTGATGCTCTTGGAGTCCATGATCTAGTGAGTTTTAGATATGTATTTGGATGCCGAGATCAAGTGAACATACAGATGCACAAGGAGGCCCTGATTGAACAAGTTCAGTGGTGCACATGGAGGCAAGGATCGAGTGCACTAAGAGATACACTCCGCAGCCGTAAAAGTGCAAGTGTGCAGATGCGTTGTGCCACTGCGATTGAGGGAACCCAGAGATACACCCGGAGGCTGAGGTTTAGCAAGTTTGAGGATTCGGATGCCGGCCAAGATTCAGGGAGGTTGGAGGCGTATTTGGAGGTGGTCAATTTGGAGCGACCCACAATAGCAGCTGACATGCTATTCTTTGTTTAATTTGTAACTGTGGGAATGTAGAGAGTTGAGTACAACAACATCCTCCGAGAGGTGAGAAAGCGGATGGTAGCAGACGTTTATTGATCTTGGGATTGTGCTGTACTTGGTATACGCTTGACTCTGGGTTCACCCTGGATTATGGCATGGAGAGATAGCGAGCGATGACTTAACTTTGTGTTCTTAGGTGATGGTAGAGTTGAGTACAAGAAAGAGAGAGATCAGCGGAGATGGGGTAAATTATCTAGAGAAATTTGAACTTAGGACAATTTTAGGGTTAGGGTTAGGGTTAGGGTTAGGGTTAGGGTTAGGGTTAGGGTTAGGGTTAAGGGTTAGGGTTAGGGTTAGGGTTAGGGTTAGGGTTAGGGTTAGGGTTAGGGTTAGGGTTAGGGTTAGGGTTAGGGTTAGGGTTAGGGTTAGGGTTAGGGTTAGGGTTAGGGTTAGGGTTAGGGTT
>Ga0307514_10000310_pt1 | contig 117580 bp, 114 predicted proteins | sample 16_EM_MG_FD_203088 | JGI IMG/M metagenome (GOLD analysis project Ga0307514, IMG submission 203088) | Populus trichocarpa ectomycorrhiza microbial communities from riparian zone in the Pacific Northwest, United States - 16_EM | ecosystem: Host-associated > Plants > Roots > Unclassified... | reverse complement strand
TGCTATCCCGGCGGCAGGCTAGATGGGCGGAGATCCTCTCTTCGTACGACTTCGTTATCGAACACCTGGAAGGCAAGAAGAACCCAGCAGACGGACCATCGAGAAGACCCGACTACGAGATCGGCTATGAGAATATGACGGCAAAGCTCCTGGCCACCTTAGCAACGACCACCATCACCGAATCATATGATGACCTGCTACCGGAAATCAAGGCAGCCCAGGAGACCGACTTTTTAGCCACAGAAATACGGCCAACCTTGCTCGATGTTTCAACCGCAGATGAGAGTCAATGGAGATCAATCGACGGAGCTCTGACCTACGAGAGGAGGATATACGTGCCCGCGGCACTCCGCAGTAGAGTGACCAGCCTTTTCCACGACAACCCCGAATCCGGTCACTTCGGAGCCCTGAAGACTGCCGAGCTCGTATCCCGAGATTTCTATTGGCCTGCGATGGAGTCAGAGATACGGAAGTACGTTGCCGGCCGCGAGTTGTGCCACCGAATCAAAGCACCGCGTCACGCACGCTATGGACTCAACATGCCTCTGTCACCGCCTTCTCGTCCCTGGGAGGGACTTACCATGGATTTCGTTACCGACTTGCCAGAATCAACGGCATCGGGATACACCGGGATCTTGGTAATTGTCGACCGTTTGACTAAAATGGCGATCTACCTCCCCTGCAGAAAGGACATTGACTCCCCAGACCTAGCACGAATGTTCTTCGAACACGTGATCTGCAAACGCGGTGTACCAGACAATATCACCACCGATCGCGGCAAGGAGTTTACCAGTCGATTTTGGGACAGAGTTTGCTCCCACCTCAGTATCAATCACCGACTCTCGACCGCTTTCCACCCGCAGACAGACGGTCAAACTGAGCGGCAGAACCAAACGATGGAGCAGTACCTCCGAGCCTTTTGCAACTACGAGCAGGATAACTGGGTCGAATTGTTACCGCTGGCGGAATTTGCGTACAACAACTCCATCCACCATTCCACGCTGATGACACCTTTCTGGGCGAACTACAATTACCATCCTACGATGCAGTTCAAGCCTCCCAAGGACCCCAACTTCAGATCACAGGTGCAGGCAGACGGGTGGATGACAGGCATGGAAGAGACTCACCGAATTCTCCGGGAAAACATAATTGATGCTCAGTAGCGGCAAACAAAGTACGCCGGCGGGAAGGAGATGACTTTTGCAGTTGGAGACAAAGTATGGTTATCGACCAGGAACTTGAAAACATCCAGGCCTTCAAAGAAGCTCGATTACAAGCGCACAGGACCGTATACGGTAAGTAAGATCATCAATAAGAATGCTTACAAACTAGACTTGCCGAGTACAATGCGGAACCACAATGTTTTCCATGTGTCGCTTCTCGATCGTTATACACCGCCAGTCAGCGGTCAACCATCGTCAGAACCCCACCCGGTGATAGTCGAGGAAACAGAGGAATGGGAAGTCGACCGCATACTCGACTCGAGGCGGCGCTATCGGAAGCTGCATTATCTCATCCAATGGGCCGGTTACAACCACATACGAACGAGCTGGGAACCGGCGGAGCACCTGGAAAACGCCCGAGATCTGGTTGACGAGTTTCACCGAGAGCGTCCGGATCGGCCACGGGAGTAGAGGTATAGAGTTCGGGGATGGAGGTACGGAGGACACGGAAGCAGTTTGGACGTTTCGATTGTACTCTTGTTTTTTCATTCTCTTCTCTTTGATTGGATCTCGGCCCGGTATAAATGGCGTCGGCACGGGTTTTACCACCTACCAATGGAGGTGGAGTTTCCCCGTGCGCCGAATCCGCCAAAAGGTTGCCATTGAGCGTACCGATTGGTTGTGGGACTTATGGGTTCGTACGATTGCGTACGTAGGATGATTGTTTCATTCCTTGTTTCCCTTTCCTTCGTTTCTCTTACATACTGGCTTTGGCAGCCCAGGAGGTCTGCGCCTAGAGAGGGGGATAATGTAACGGCGACACGTGACCCGAGGCCGGGTAAGCACCATTGTATATAGATCGCCGGTACGACACTTAGATCAGTATCGAATATCTTACCACTATACTCTCCATCTATACTCACTCGCTCTCGTGTGCAACCGTATACCATCTCATACGTCTGTGGCTAGACGTAGGCGTACGCGTCCTTACATAAGCATTGTCATTGACCAGTGATTTGGTCGCTGCTATGCATGGCCATCGTATTGGCTACTGTAATAGGCAAAATAGTTAACAGTTCAGTCACTGACTCACTCTGAAAATGTGCATTAATGTACTGCCAATGATTTTCGGCATTACATGTTGGGAAACCGTGGTAGCAATTGGTTGCAGCCCTTCATATTATAAGGTATCGGCTGCCTATAGTGAGAAAAACAGAAGCAACATGCGCTCTGCCAAATCCAGAAAATGAGGATCAACAGAGTCTCAATGATATTCAGTCTTGCATCTGGGGTAATCTATGTTGCAACTGCTTTTAAACATCCATAAAGTAGATATTGGCTGACTTTCGGGGCAAAAACACTGACAACACAGTCTCCGCCCAATCCTGGATATGAGTGTCAGTGGAGTTTCACTGATTATTGGTCTTGCATCGTGGCAAATCTAAGTGTTACATTACGACAATATTTCATCTACTATATGCTGGCAGCGTTTTCATCCGAAACACTGCCTGGCATATACATTATCCCATGACGAGACTGAGCTTCAACAGAGTGTCAACAATTACTGTAATTGCAAATTGGGTAATCCAGGCAGTGTGCAGATAGATGATCTTGTAACAGAACTAAATTTTTCCAACCTGCGTCGGACTTGGTTGGAAAACCTTGTCACCACTGACGTCAGGAAGAGATAGCTGAATTTGAGCTCACGTAGTTTATCACAACTCGTAGTCTCGCAGTGAAGCAAGTATCATAAAAAGAATAACAATGTATGGACTAATAGAGAACAATTCAGCTTAAGGCGTGAATAGTAGAGGGATGGCCAGCCACCTTTTAAGGTGAGCTCCGTTATCCCTATCTGACTCACTTATTCTAACTGGTTTGGTTCCTTCGCCTTCCCTGTTTCCTGCATTATCACGCTGCGTCATGTCCTTGCGCGCATAACACCCCTGCCTCTGAATACGAGGTCGCCGTGCTTATGCCACATCATCTTTTGTCTCACCGCTTATCTCCGAGCGCTGAATTCTTATATCCTATACCCGATGGTAGATGCGTTCCCCGATGGGGTTGTCCTTCCTCCTCGACCTTGGTTACCCGTTCTTTCGAAGTCCCTACTTATACCAGGCCTATCCGCCCTAGGTCTTCCCACGCTTCCTTACTGAAGTGCTCCTGTCTAAGTAGGATTACCTTGTACCTCCCATCTGACTGGTCAGGAGTTAGTCTGGTGAACACGTCAGCCAACATCTCCCTTCCTGGTCGGTACTGGATTTCTATCTCCAGTTCGTCTAGCGTGTTATCCATCCTACGCCACAGTTTTGGTGTAACCGTGGCTTCTTTCGTGTATGCTAACAATGCCCTGTGATCAACGTGGAACAATACCTTATCTGGAGTTGCTAGAGTCCAGTGTCGTTGGTCCTTGGCTGCGTTGGCCATGGCTAAGAACTCTTGCTCTGACACCGTAGCCTTTCGTTCAGCCTCATTAAACAGGCCTTCTCTAAACTCCAATATTTTTTCCACTCCCTGTTGATGCACTTGATAATATACTGCGGCCCACCCCGAATTTGATGCATCTGTTTCGATATGGAGTTGCTTAGTTGGATCGAATCGGTCAAGGATTGAAGGTACTATGGCCAGCCATGCTTGCCACGCCTCTTCCTGTTCCTTCTCCCATTCCCATTTTATTACTTTCTTAAACATCTTCGTTATGGGCTCTATTATTTTATGTACCTGGGCATAATGTTTTCGGTTAAATTGTAGCTTTGCCCTCCATTTTATCCCCGTCTTTGCAGACGTGGGTCTTGGGTACTCTTGGAGGAGTTTGTACTTGTCTGGATGTATCGTTGTCCCTTTGTTGCTCAGCTCGAATCCACAATATAAAATCGTATCAGTTATATCTTGTGACGACTTTTTCCAATTGATCGTGAATTCTCTTCGCTCACATGCCTTCAGGATTAGATGATTGTGTCAGTGGACTTCTTCCTTCGTATCCCCATGTCACAATTGGTCGTCCATATATACGCAGAGCCATTCTCTTGGGTTTCTTATGGGTCTGAATTCCTTTCGCAGTTCCTCATCCATGTGGATACTCTCAAAGACTTTCTCAATGTATGCCGACCATATCCCTGGGGCTTGTTTTGGTCCGAATGGCATCATGTTCCATTGAAACATTCTTCCGAGTGCTTCAAATGCCCTATACTTTCTGTGCTCTGGGTCTATCAATACCATATAATAGGCATCTTTTAAATCCCACAACCAGTACCATTTTTTCCCAGTCGCCGCTTCTATCAGATTGTCGATACATTGCTTGCGATATGGGTATGCCTCTGTATTATCGTTCAGTCCCCTGTAGTCTTGACAGTATCTCTTTGTCCAATCTTTTTACAGGGCGAACACCATGGCACACGATACTACTGGATCCCATATTTCTTTTATCCACCGTCTTTTCAGATGCTCGGTGATGGTTTTCTCTTCTGCCGTTTTCTCCTCTTTTGATCTATCGGGTCTGTAATTCGCGTACCATCTTTTCCAGTTGGGTTTCATTTCGAATTTCATATCGAACTCCGTACTCAGCGCCAATTCCCCCCTGTCCGATGGTCTGTCAAATGCTTTCGCATGACTATGGTATTCCTTTGGCATGACTTCCTGCCATGTTTTCCCTTCCATGTTCTTGCGTTTTCTGACATGGCTTGTATCTAGCATTTCTTTGGCCAAACGGCTTAGCACCTTCCTAATAGGATTGTTCTGTCCTATCTCCAGGTCCCCCGTGCCAAAGTCCTGCTTTATCTTCCAGTCCTTCATACATGTATATCCTAGAACCGGCTCGTCACCTCCCATTTCCGGGAGTACTGCGAATTCTACTACCATGTCTTGATCTAGAATTCGGGTTTCCCACCATGCTGTTCCAACTGCTTGAACCTTGCTGGAGTTCATTTGTTCATAGGTTTTTAGGCCGAATTGGCATTCGTCTATCACCATGCCATGTCTTTCGGCCAAGTTTTTCGAGCACATGTTGTCCGTACTTCCGCTGTCCAATAACAGTTTTGTTTCATTGTTGCTTATATAGTGGCAAGAGTAGTCTCCCATTTGTGCTACGAATTTCGCGTATCCGCCAGTTCTCCTTGTCACCGCGTATCTGCGCCGAGCTTTTGCTCGTGCCTTTTTGCCGGTCCTTTTGTATCTCACCCCATAGGTCTCGGTCTTTGACCCCGGGCACCCCTAATGTTGCCTCCAGCATGTTTCCGTTTCTTTAAACTGCCATCCATCCCCTTTCGTGCAGGGTTCATCTATGCTCCCGGGCTCTCGTCTTCTCCGTTCCCTTTTCTTGGCCGCCTTTCCAGGCGTCCCTGTTTCATGTTCCGGGTTCTTGATCAGGCCTGCCCTTACCGCTTTGATTTCCTTTTTGAGCTGCTCTATTATTGGTTCCTCGGGGTTCTCTTCGGTTTTTTCTAACCGTCTTCCCCCCTTCATCGCTTCAATGAGTCTATACTCAGTATCGATCATTTGGAGGTCGTTGGCGGCTTCTTCCACTGTCTTGTACCTCTTATTGATTGACAGTTTGTTGAGGTAGGGTGCCAGGTTATACTGCAGTTTACCTCGGAATTCCTTTGTTTCCATGTCCAGTCCCAAAAGGGTGGCCAGCAGACTTATCTCTTGGGAGTATACTTGGAACGGCATGCTCCCCATCGTGCATTTCTGGTACTCATTGTTGAGGGTGATGAATATTGATGGGTTGCCGTAATGTCTGAATACCAACTCGAAAAATCCTTTTAGCACTGCCTCTGTACTCAAGGTGACTGTGGTTCCATCCATATGGTTATCATTGTCTAATTTAAAATCTGTCCAGTGCTTCATCCTGACTTGAATGGCTACGTCTTTCGATACCGTGCCGCACAAGTATTCCCATAGGACATCATTGTTGGGGAAAAAGTACTCCCCATCAGCCCTGATTTTTCCTCGTACTGATTTCTCCTATACCCAAAAGTATTTCGGCTTGGTTCCATCGAACTTTTCGGGTTCCCTGACTATGGACCAATTTGGGTTTATAACCGTTGTCCCTTCAGGCTTCCCCTTTGCCCTCTCAATCATTTCTTCATTGAGTTCCGAAATCTTATTGTGTAGTGTTTTCATGGTCAATTGCAACCTCCGTATTTTTTCCGGTTCATCCCCTGTCGGGGGTTTCCCGTCTAACTCTGCTTGCATGTTTGCTAGCTCACCTCGTAACCCTCTGATGGTTTCCTTATCTTCTGCCAGACTTGTCACCGCATTTTACCATTTGGTGATTTGTTCTGGTGTTGGTGCTTCTCCCAATGATGCTTCCAGTTTCTCGATGTGGGCCCTCATCTGTTTTTGTAGTACTAAGCTTTTTTCCAACTGGTTTGAACATTCTCCCTGCTTTGTCATCATCATGTACAATTGTGCCGATGTGAGCTGTCCGCTGGTTGCCCCTGTTCTTAACCATTTCAGTACTGCCAATGCTCCCGTGGCCGATGCTACTGTCAACCATGATAGTATGGTCCATGACAACCCTGACGCTGCTTCCGATACTGCTGGTATTAACTGGTCATACAATGCCCAGTCGAATGGTGTGACGGCCACCGTTCCTGATACCATTGCGAGTGCGGTTGCCCTTACGTCTCTGGTTATCCATGCCATTACTAGCGCTCTAGCTGTATAGCTCATGGGGTCGTTGCGGCCTGTTACCCATAATATTCCCGTGAACAATGCTATTTTGTACATCATTTTCCGGTGTCTGGGTCTGTTGCCGAATCTTGTTCTGAATAATCTTTCTATTGCTCTACAGTCCTTTCGGACACTGCAAATAGTTCTAGCTACCGCAATGTTTCCCCCTTGATTAACTCTCCCTATAAACGCCATCCTCATATCCGAACCAAAGACCGTCATTGCACTGACCCACAAGGATACCATCCTCCAGCAAAGTATACACCACACCCAGGAATTTTTACAATATTCCTCCATGATGCGGTCGAACCTTTTTGCTGCTTCATGTAGGCATATATGTGCCACTTGCGCTCTCTCATGCGGTGTCGGTGCTCTGCCTCTGCTCGGCTTTTCCACCCGAGTCTCCACCTTTGGTTCAACGTTCTGTAACTCCCAGTTAATTTTCTCCAACTGGGTATTGGTCCAGAATGGAGGGGTTACTTGCTGTCCTTTCTGACGTCTAACACTCTGGGATTCCTCCCCATCTTAGTCCTGGCATATGCCATGACTCGAACTTTGCCTGGGGGTTGTGTGTTCGGATCTCGAATGGTGTCGGTCTTGCTCCACGAGGTGGTTCCACCCACCCGCATGTTTCTTGCGCCGAGATGAGTCTTGCATCCCATTACTCGTCCCTGAGCTCCGTTCGTTGGGTTTCTGGTTCTTCCTCTCGGACGAACGCGATCTCCTCGTGTGTATCGACCCATTGTTGCAGTCTTGCCTCTTCCTGGTCCTTACACCGCTGACAGTGACCTGTCCCTCCGGCGTATCGTGTTCGGTCTCCTCTGCATTGACACCCAGGGTCGTATTCCTCTCTTGTGTTTCCAAACGGGTCGTACTTGCCCGGACAAGTTGGTATGGGTTTCCAGCTTCTGAGCTCCACCGTTCCCGAACCCCTGTTGGTGGGGCAGTACTCATATCTGCAGCCTGATGAGTGGAACCCGTGATGTTCTTCATAATCGTCCCATTGTTCTTCGTCCGTTGGTGGTGCCCGAGAAGCGGGTCTCTATTCTGCCCGGGAAGCGAGTCTTCTGAATGGATCCTCATCTCCTCTTCGCTGGAGGTGTGCTCTGGCCGCCTTTCTTCGCTCTTTGTGCCCCTTACCTTGCTTCTTCTTCTTGCGAATGCGTCCAGCCTCAACTGCTCCTGTCTTCTCCCACTCAGCTCCGTGAGCGCCTGAGTGCTTTCGCACTGCGTCCCAGGCTCTGACGGATATGTCGATTCCGGTTCCATCTCTTGGTATGAAGGTCTTGGTAGACCTGCGAGCCTGGAACTCGATCGTCTCTGTGGAGTTTGGGAGATTGAAGGTGATGGGTCCATTGAATATTTGTTGTTCCGATTGGAATTGGGAAGTCATTCAGGAGGCAATGGTATTTTGCTTTATGCGATAATATTATCTCTGAATGTTGTGGTTGTTGTTGTTGTTCGAGCTGGTGAGTCCTCTTTCCTGCATTTTTTCCCTTCCTTCTTATACTACCAGTAGGTTCGTGCGAACCTCTCTGTGAAGGCAGGGTGTCTCGCCATATACAGATTGATTGGTAAATCCAGTACTATGGCGGACCTGGGAATTGCGTACTCAACCCACCACTCTTTGCTATTTGGGAACCGGTAGCTGATGTTCATGCGTTGGGGTATTGTCGTCATCGGTATTATGTTTGCCGGGTTCATACCTCTCGGATCTAATACCATTAGCCTAACGCCCTTATGACCCCACTGCTGACGACGTCTTCCCCAACGCAGGACCAACTCCAGGTCGGATGATGTGCTGATCCATGGAGTAGGTTCACCGTTTGAGTTTTCGATGTGTCTGAGCGCCATTGTCCTCTGGTCATAGACTGCTTGATGTGGGGCCATGTATGTGTTGTTCGTAGCTCTGGTTGCTGATCTCGTATCGTATGCCTGAAATAGTCTTGTTGAGCTGTTCCATGGGCTTCTGGTCCACCACCACATCATGGTGGATTCGAAATCCGTTAGGTCTGGCTCTCCCGTGTCCAGCAGGTTTTGCATCACCCTGGTTCTCCAGTCGTCATCTTGCTCTAGTGACGTGAGCAGATTCCGCCTGATGGTGTCTCTTGTATACGCCGCCCCTCCTCGGAATTCCCAGTTCCGGATTAGTTCTGGTATGCACCCGATGCATGCCACCACCTCACCAGTCCCGCCTATTCCTCGTTGGTTGTATATCGCGTGGCAAAAGTTGCGCCTTATCCATTGGATGTCGCTTTGCGATTCCCTCAGGTTCAGCTGCACCAACTGGTCGCTGATCCCTTCCACCTCCCTGCTGACGGGGCGCGAGCTTTCGCCTGTTGCCTGAAGCTGTCCTTGCATCACTCGGGTTTGCTTTTCCGTGTTCCCGGTACACTGAAGCTGAATTAAATTTTTCCAACCTTCGTCGGACTTGGTTGGAAAACCTTGTCACCACTGACGTCAGGAAGAGATAGCTGAATTTGATCTCACGTAGTTTATCACAACTTGTAGTCTCGCAGTGAAGCAAGTATCATAACAAGAATAACAATGTATTGACTAATAGAGAACAATTCAGCTTGAGGCGTGAATAGTAGAGGGATGGCCAGCCACCTTTTAAGGTGAGCTCCGTTATGCCTATCTGACTCACTTATTCTAACTGGTTGGCTTCCTTCGCCTTCCCTATTTCGTGCCTTATCACGCTGCGTCATGTCCGTGCGCGCAAAACACCCCTGCCTCTGAATACGAGGTCGCCATGCTTATGCCGCGTTATCTTTTGACTTACCGCGTATCTCTGAGCGGTTAATTCTTATATCCTATAGCCGATGGTAGTTGCGCTCCCCGATGGGGTAGTCCTTCCTCCTCGACCTTGGTTAGCCATTCTTTCCAAGTCCCTACTTATACCAGGCCTATCTGCCCTAGGTCTTCCCACGCTTCCTTACTGAAGTGCTCCTGTCTAAGTAGGATTCCCTTGTACCTCCCATCTGACTGGTCAGGTGTTAGTCTGGTGAACTCGTCGGCCACCATCTCCCTTCCTGGTCGGTACTGGATTTCCATCTCAAGTTCGTTTAGCGTATAATCCATCCTGCGCCACAGTTTTGGTGTAACCGTGGCTTCTTTAGTGTATGCTAACAATGCCCTGTGATCAACGTGGAACAACACCTTATATGGAGTTGCTAGAGTCCAGTGTCGTTGGTCCTTGGCTGCGTTGGCCATGGCTAAGAACTCTCGCTCTGACACCGTAGCCTTTCGTTCAGCCTCGTTAAACAGGCCTCCTCCAAACTCCAATATTTTTTCCTGACTGCCTGACTTGGCTAAAATACAATATATAAAAGGAAAAATACAGACTCCAAAATAATCATTGTCACAAACTGGAAAACATGCAAAAGCAGCTTATTGGCTACTGAATACCCAATTTTCACAATATACTGTTATCAAACTGCAAAAACAACTGCATTATATGAATCCTCAGGTGGACCTGCTGGGCGACGCACTGACAGCCCATCTAATGGGGATTGGTTGGGACAGTGCCAATGAGCCGTAACCGAATTGACGGGTCGGCTGGATGGATAACCCAGACCACCCATTCGGCAACAGTTCAGTCCCTACCTGGACCCGATCGCTACCAGACTCTCCGGAACCATTGTGAATACATGTTGGGATCGGCTGATCACTGTGTGAACCCAAGACCGCGCCGAAAAGCATTGATTTCATTGTTCCATAGCTGTGGAGCCTGATCGAGACCATAGAGTGGATTCCTGAGTATTACAATGATCATTGGTGGGGTGAGTCCACCTGGCCATCCTGCAGGTAAGTTCATATAGCTGTCGTCATCGTCAATTTCAGGGTTTATGTAAGCCTAAACTGCATCCAGATGGTCCATCTTCCACCAGTATCACCTAATGAGAGAGATGAGATACCAAAATGTAATCAGTTTCCCATCAGAGGCATCAGTCTCACCAAAATCCATCTGCTCATAAGCCTCTATGGCTAGCCGTGCATTATGCTGTGTTGACCCATCAGGGTTTTGTTTAGTCATATAAACCCATGTTGGACAAATCGGCTTAAATTGGACTTACCGTGCATCTTGGAAATTGAGAGCGAAGGGGGTATTTTTGAGCACAATCGCTGTGCTTTCTTCCGCAATGGCATATTTTCAGTGGATTCGTTGAGGGCTTACCATATCTTCAGCAAATGTGTATCAATTTCCAGTGGCTTCCCATGCTGTTAGTGCTTCTATGGAGTTTTTACCTTGACTTCTTGTGACACGACTACCTATTGGTGGAGCGAGAGCTGGAGCTGGAGCTGGAACTGCTGGCAGGACATGGGTTGATTGCATGATTGCTCCTGCCAAGAGCCGGAAAGTCTTATCCACTCTGCTGAGGCACTTGCTGTGAGCAATGTTGTCTTATATTTCTGCCGAGTATTAGGCAGTCTGATCCTCTCGGAGGAGGTGCCAGCTGTGGGAGGTTTCTGCTTCCTTGTCAGACGATTGGTGCATGTGAGATATGGATTCCGTATCTCTCAGTCGACAAGATTGATTATCTCAGGGAAGATCATCCCCGGTTTCAATTTCTTCAACATATCCCTCATCTTCTGGTAATCCAAACCAGTTGATCACATTGCTTCCATGCTGAATCACAATGTGTGCATTGCTGTCTTCGTCGAAGATAACATCCGATCTGCCTTTCACTCACTAGATTTCACTGTTAGATTGCCCCCACAATGTGTTTCACTAGTGCTTGTATCCTACGATGATACTTGGCATTGATCACAGGACAAATATACCTCAGAGCTCGACATCAGCCATTCGGTTGCTTGCCTAGCATCTGATTATACATTGGTTCTGGCACGAAGCAACATACAATATGTTGTTGCCATCAGCATTGTACCACAATGTTTCAAATCTATGCACTATTGTGTATCACATTTTGCAGGGTGCTTGAAAACCATGGCGGGAATTGATTTGTTTCAGGCTTTAATTTGGTGATCTCTGAGGGATATAGGATCCGGTGGTAACTGCTTCTCCGCACAACTGAAGTGGAACATCGGACTCAATCATCATCTGCCGGGCATTTTCATTAATTCTAAGGAAGATTCATTCCGCAACAACAGTCTCATGATGAGAGTATGGAAACCCTCGCTCATATGTGGTAGTACATGCTTCGAGGACATATCAGAGGGTCATATTATTGAATTCTCCCCAACTATCATTGCAATGGAATTGCTCTCTCTCGTATTCCCTGGATTCTTTGCAGACCACAATTGACTGGTTGGCGGAGGTGAATGTTTCGGCATTCTTTTTTGGGAGCAGCCATATGGATGTGTACCTCGTGTTGTTGTCGATCACTAGTATACAGTGTGGACTGCCACCATTGGTCAAGGTAGTGAAGAGACCGCACACATCCAGGAGTACAAGTTCAACGTGGTTTATAGTATTCTTAAGTGGCACTTCAATGAACGTTTCATTTTACTTGGCCTGAATGCACACTTTTCACATTGAGTCAGGGGGTGTGTATTTACTAACTCGAGATTTGAACGTGGTAGGGTTCATATGAGCAAGTCATTGGTGCCATAGTCTGGATTCTGAGATTGTGCGAGACTACATTTTGGCTGCAATACGTGCTCTTGGTGATTCGATTGTATGCTCAATTGTAGGCTCAATTGTTGGCTAAATTGTAGGGTTGATTGTGGGCTCAATTGTAAGCTCAATTGTAGGCTCAATTGTAGGCTCAATTGTACATTTCATTGTAGACTCTGTGATTGTTGGCTCGCTTGTAGGCTCGATGATTAGTACACTTGAGCTGTCTCTGTTTCACTTTTTCCCATTCTCGGTAGTCGATACAAGTGCTGTTACAGGGACTATGCTGAACATGCCCTTGATTAGTCATGCGGCGAGGTTGTGTAAGGGCACGTATACCTGCATTCACCCTAATATGCATCCGTATGGTATGAATTGGAATACGGTTGCCAACATGGATGGGAGTGATAGTAGATGTATATGTATAGGTAATATTATCACTACAGATCTACGTCTCGTGGTGAGCAGAGTATATAGTGAGGCAGTTACCCGGCGCAGGTTACGTGCCGCCGTGACATTATCCCTCCCTTTAGACGCAGACCTCCTGGGCTGCATAAATTGTACAAGAGAAAATACATTAAACAATGATGCCGCATACATCGTCGTACAAACTCAAAAGTCCCACTACCGATCAGTTCAGGTAATGGTGACCTTGTGGCAGATCTGGCGCATGGGGAAACTCCACCTCCCATTGACTGTGATCTGGAGGTAGTAAACCGTGTGCCGACGCCATTGGTACCGGGTGGAGATCCAATGAAGTAATACAGTATGGGGAAGAGATGGGACGAAATGAAAAAAATGTTGACTAGGGATTTGGCCCTGCGGCTTACAACCCCCATTTGCCTCGCTTGCCCCCAGCAGCCTCGCCTGCCCCCACCGGTCTCGCCTGCCCCCACCAGCTTTGCTTGCCCCCATCGGCCTTGATTGCCCCTCCCGGCCTCGTATGCCCCTGTTGGCCACACGTGCCCCCATGTCAATGAGAGCAGCTCGGGACTAGTACCCGGCATTGGGCTCCCGCTTTTGCAGTTGGCATTGGGTTTTCCTTCTCTCTCTTTCATATATAACGTCCACAGGTTTTCCTTCTCTTGGTATCGACAGACAATTGATTATCTTCTCGTGTAAACAGGTTATGATCCCGGCGCTGAGCTGAACTCGACGCCTACTATTAGTATTTGTTACTGCCACTCCGCTGCCCCTGTTCCAGTGGATCCAGCCAACATATCTCTTTGTCTATCGATTCCCCTCTGCCTGCCTGCATTGGACTAAATCGACGCCTAGTAGTAGTGCCTATCTTGTTTTTCAACGTCCGCCTCTCTATTGTTTTTTAACCTTTGCCCTCTTTATTGCATCGCAACCATCTACCTCAGCCATGTAGACCACGGCTACAACACTCAATCAGCGCAACTATCAACAATGGGCCATAGAAGTGAACGCCCTACTTCAAGCGCAAGGCCTCGGGAAATACGTATCTGGAGAAATGCGTGTTCCCAGGCCGCCGATTGTAGCAACCAGTGACGCCTCCTCAGCGACTACTCCCACAGCTCGTAACCCTAGAGATACGGATTACAACTTCCTCCCAGAATCGACTGACATGTCCTACCTCAATCAGTTCTACCACTTCCTCAGCGATTGGGAACGCTGGCAGATGAACAATGACACGGCATGCGGACAACTCACCGCCCTGATGGAATCAACGATCCAGATACGGTACCGAGACCTCACTGAGCCGAAACAATTTTTGATACAATCAATACCGACTTCGAGAAGGTCATCAAGCTCGAAGGTCGAGACAAGATAGGGAAGCTCACATCATGTCAACTCGAGTCATATCCCTCAGTCACCAAGTGGATCTCAGCTCAGGACACGATAATCAATGACCTTGCCGTATGTGACATCACGATCGAAGACTCTTGGAGTACGTTGTCCAGCATATCTACGCTCCCGAATACCGAAGAATGGCGAACGTTTGCATCGACACTCGAGATCTCTGAGAAAACGCACATAGTGGCAAGCATCATGAGCCACCTCCTGTCCTTCGAAGCCCGCCTCCGCACGGTCCGCGGTCTTGCTCCTGATACTGAATTGTTCGTAATGAAGACAGGTCGGGGATGAAATTGAAAGTGCAACCACAGGAAGGACAATGATAGGAAGGGCAACGATTGGAAGAGACAGGTCATATGCCATGGATGTGGAGTACAGGGCCGTATCAAGGCGAAGTGCAGGAGAAAGCATAAGTGTACCTCATATGAGAAGTCTAAAAGTGATGCTAACCTGGCTTCGACCGCATCAACATCTACTGCCGAGTTCGAGTCAGACTCATTCCTCTTCTCGGTCATACATTCGGACCCTGGCTCGTTCAAACATTCCGACCCTATTCAGGACTCTACGCCAGTCACTGTGATCACGGTCAATGTGTCATCGGCAAATCGATCTGCCGAGTATTGGATTCTTGACACCTGTGCAACACATCATATCACCGGCAATGGTCACCTCTTTGAAATCTTTCACCCCATGGCAAAGAGGGAGCACCAGGTCAAGACGCCAAACAACAGCTTTGTCGAAGCCGAAGGCTCTGGAAAGATGACATTTTATATTGACAGGCCAAATGCGAAACCCGGGAAGATCGTCCTGCAACATGTTCTTCATTTTCCAGCCTGCAGTACGAATAATCTCCTCACTATCATCTAGTTAATGCGGAAGGGAGTTAACTCCAATTTCAAACTCGATGGAGCCACGGCGAGCCTTAGATCAGTCCTCATACATGAAGAACCACTCATGAACAGTCTGTTCGTCCTTAGAGCCTCTATAACCTCATACTCAGTATCGAAAGCCTCTGTGGTTATAGACAATCCACCGAGCTTTGATCCAAGCTTTGCTCCTGAAATCTCCGAGGCCTATTCCCAGATGTAGCCCGCTGTTGATGATAAGGATATTCTCGTGTGGCATGCTCGCCTCGGCCACCTTTCCTTGCCAGCTATCAAATGGCTCCCGAATGCAGTCAGAGGTATCCAATTGCATGCTAAGAGCCCATCGACATGCACTTGTGCAGCTTGTATTATGGGCTAGATGTTCCATAAGCCTTTCCAGCCCTTAGAGGATAAGGCAAACATTCGACTTCTTGAGTTGATTCACTGTGATGTGATCGGGCCAATGCAGACTCAGACGATGCGCGGCTACCGATGTTTTATTATATTTACCGATGACCACTCGAGATACACCGAGGTCAACTTTATGAAAGCCAAATCTGTGGCTCCAGCGAAGTTCAAGGAGTATGTGGCGAAAGTGGAGAAGCAGCACCCAAAGTCAAAGGTGTGTCTAATTAGAGTTGGTGGGGGAGGCGAGTATGCTGGTCGTGAGAAGTTTCTTGAGTACTTGGCAGAGGAAGGCATCACTAGAGAAGTATCTGCCCCATTCTCACAGCAGCAGAATGGCATTTCGGAGAGATGCAATCGCACAGTGCTGGATCCAGCAGGGTCTATGCTGAAGCATGCTGGGATGCCGAATAAGCTTTGGGCCGAAGCTGTGTCCACAGCAGTCTACATCAACAATCGACTACCATCGCGAGCTCACCCCAATTCAACGCCTTTCGAAAGATTGACATGGAAGAAGTCCGATAACTCCAATCTTTGAACTTTCGGCTGCGTAGTATTCGCATGGATCCATGGCGATCTCAGGACGCAGCTTGATAACCACACCTACAAGTGTGCACTGCTCGGCAACTCGGCAGAGACATCGACACAGTACCGAGTTATGGATGGCAATTTGGGCAGAGTGTTCATTGCACAAGATGTCAAATTTGATGAGTCTAACCTGTATCACCAGCTACTAAAGACTAAGTCTACAAAGGTCACCTTGGAACGAGCCAAACAACCTAAGGATTCGGAAATTGAGGACGAACATCGTATGGTACAGCAACCCAAAGCTATGAGACAGTCCCCGAAAGCCAAAGTAAAGCCTTCGAAAGCAACTGCATTGCCTAGTGCAATCAATCCCATAGACGACTCGGATGATGATCTCACACCACCTCCTGTGACACCGCCTCCAGAGACACCAAGACCTAGAAGGAGACGAAGAACTGGAGCAAATCTCAGCATAGCAATGATGATTGAGCAAGGCCCAAAGATATACCGCGCAGCATTGGATGCAGTGGATGCTGAGCAATGGAAAGAAGCTATCGGCAAGGAAGTGGCATCAATGGAAAGCCACGAGGTTTTCACCTTCGTTGAGAAAGTCCCAGAAGGTGCTAGTATGATCGGAAGCCGTTGGGTTATGGGAAGAATGCTAATGGCCAATGGGACAATTGACAAATGGAAAGTACGACTTGTCGGCCTCGGCGATCTCCAAAAGCCTGCCGACTATAATGACATTACCTCTCCAGTCATTGATTCGGCCTCGATTCGGCTTGCCCTCGGACTTGCAGCCAAGCATAACCTTGAGATCGCCGTCCTTGACCTCCAGACTGGCTTCCTCGGCTGCCCTCTGCATGGGACTCTCTATATGCGCCACCTTGAAGGTGAATAGCCCGATCCTTATGGCCGCACCAGACCCCTCCTCAAGCTGAATATGACTTTGTATGGCATCAAGCAGGCGAATCAGGAGTACTATGAAGAAGTCTTTGACTTTATAGTTGATGATCTTAATCTCCAAGCCTCAATTGCAGCTACCGATCTCTTCTGCGGTGGTAATCTGGAAGCAAATATCGTCTTAATCCCGGTTTACTTCGACGATATTATGATCATTGGCAAATCGGCACATGTCGCCTCCATCGCATCTCGCCTGTACAATCTATTCAAGGCCGCTGGCCAAGTCCCTGTCCCGGACACCTTCCAATATCTCGGCATGACAGTCACTTGAGATCGCAGCAAAGAATCAATTGCCATCGACCAGATCGGCTACATCAACCGAGTACTTGACAGATTTGAGATGACCGACTGCCGGAAGCACTCAACACCGACGGAGATCGGCTGGAAGCAACATGTCATTCAGCCTGAGATTGGGGAGCAGCCCTTCGACGCTAGAATGTACCAGAAAGTTATTGGTTCAATTCTTTTTGCCGCTTTCAGAACTTGCCCAGACATAACCTTTGCAACCTCAGTCATAGGCAGATATGCCACACAACCCTCGACTCTCCATTGGAAAGCGGTCAAACACCTGCTTCGATAAGTACGGGGCACTTCCGACAACAAATTAATGATCTATGACCCAAGCCTCGGGCATTAGTCTCAGCCAATCTCGTGCTATGCCGATGCAGACTTGGGGGGAGAAGCAGACACAAGCAAGTCCACCTCGGGAATCGTTGTCTACGCCCTCGGAACACTCGTCATTTGGAAGTCGAACATGGAGTGCATAGTAACGCAATCGACGATGCAAGCATACATGATTGCCACTGCGTATGGCACATTGCAGATCGACTGGCTGCAAGATCTCATCTCAGAGATAGGAATTGGCAGAGGCATCACCAGGCGTATTCTCAATGATGGCCTAAACAGCATTACAACTCTCAACTCGGGCAACTTCCAATCTGATAGCCGGCACTTATGACTCAGGTACCACTCGATTCATGCAGCCATTGCCAAAGGCGAGGTCGAGATCAAGCACGTGGCAGGCATGGAGATGCTGGCAGACGCTCTCACTAAGGGTCTCGGGGGAGTTAAACTTGGCGAATTTGTGGAGGAGATTGGACTCGGATAGGATCACGGGCAGGACTTGGATTTCCTTTGTTTCAGATTGTGTATTTGGATTTGTACTGCTTATTTTGGATTCCGGTTGGATCTATACTGTATGCTTGGATTTTCTTTAGATTTGGGATTTGGAACTTGGAGGAGGATCTCAGACTTTTGTTTGTTTCTTTGGTTTTGTTTTACTTCGTCTGGAAAGCCTTGGGCCAAAGAGGGAGTGTTGACTAGGGATTTGGCCCGGCGGCTTACGGCCCCCATTGGCCTCGCCTGCTCCCACCAGCCTCGCCTGCCCCCACCGGTCTCGCCTGCCCCCACCAGCCTCGCTTGCCCCCATCGGCCTCGCTTGCCCCTGTCGGCCTCGCTTGCCCCTGTCGGCCTCGCCTGCCCCCATGGCGAGGAGGACGGCTCGGTACTGGTACTCGGCATTGGGCTCCGGCTTTGGCAGTCGGCATTGGGTTTTCCTTCTCTCTCTTTCATATATAAAGTCCATAGTTTTCCTTCTCTTTGTATCGACAGACAATTCATCATCTTCTCGTGTCAACAAAAGAAGAAAGCAATGCCTAATTAATAAATTTCCTCCAGTCCTCAGTTCCGAAACTGTATTGACCCATGTCCTCCTCTCCCGAGCCTCGGACCTCAATTCCTTCTTATCTCCACTCCCGAATTCTACAGCGACCCACCATCCAGTACCCCACTTGTAGCTCGTGTTGCTCAGCGTAGGCCGTTGTCGTAATTCGTCAGCGTGGTAGAGGTTGCGCTCATGACTTTTCATCCATGGGACCTTCCGGTGGCGGCATCGGTCGTAGCCATCGGTAATCATCAATCGTATTCGTCAATCATGTAGTCTCGTCTCATTCGTTGTCATCAAGCAAGTGAGCTTCTCTAAAGATGGTTATAGTTACAAAGTTCTAGCGCGCCAGCCCGGACTAAGCTCTGTGCAGTGCTTCGGCATGCTCTGGAGAATATATCTTGCAGCCGGTATTGATTGGTAAGTGGCATTGACTTGGCAATAGTCTTTGGAAGTCCACTTCAGTGACCATCTGGTCGACTTCATGGTTTCACTCTCAGGAGGAGGCTTCAGTATAATCTAAGTCGACTTCATAGACCGCCTAGTCGACTTCTTGGTAGACCTGTCGGTCGACTTCTTGGTAGATCGGTCAGTCAACTTCTTGGTAGACTTGTTCGGTGCGTATCTCGGGCGACTGCTTTCAGGTGGGCTTTCGACTTGTTGGTTGATCGTGTAGACACGGCTATCTTCCTTCGGATTCCGTCGTACTTCTGTGTCATCCGCTGTCCAGTGACTATCCTGACTTGCATTGCCTGTAGACTTGCTGTTGCATGAGGCGTCCCAATGCGCTCAATCTCGAAGTCTATGCAACGCCTATGCCTCGTCGTGACTTGTTCTGCCTGTTGACATACTGTCGTATGAGGCGTCCCAATTCACTTAATCTCGATGTCAAGTGCAACGGCGCATTTTCTTAACTTTGGGCAATGATGTGAGCTTTCCCTCTTGGTATCGTCATAGCCGTCGGTTCTCATGTTTGATTCGCTGGTGACCATTTGAGGGTGGTAGCACACGCCAATTGCATCAGGCGTGGGCTGTATGTCATTGATCCAAATCTAACACATAAGCTTCACAGTATGTGGTCATACTCAGCTCTATAGAAGGGCGCTACTGCTTTTGGAAAGCCACTTTGCATATGCGGATTGCGGCATCTCTATATTCGGCATCTGAGAGGGTCTAGGTGGACCGCTTCTCGGTTTAAGTCATTCGGATGATAGCTTCGGTGCTTTCTTGGTCGACTTCTTGTGGCCATCGGTAGACAGCTTCGGGAGAATATCCGTTGGCTTCTCAGTTGTCATTGGGTAGAATCGTTCTGCATTCATTTCAGTAGGGCATTCGGCGGTATTTTTTCATCCTTTGGTATGACATTTGGTAAGTGTCTCGGTGAGTGACTTGGTATGGTAGCGCTCCCGGCAATCCTCTCATTCAATCTCCATGTGAAGTCCTTCGGCAGTGATATCTGTGGCTATGAGATCCCGGTCATCATCTCTTGGTAGTTGTCTCAACTTTCTCTTGTGATACCATTCGGTAGACTATTCGGTGGACTCGGTGGTCATGTTGAATCTGCTTCAGAACCAATTCGGTAGCCATGTCGCGGTCATTCGGTATCTCGTTCGGCACTGCCTCGGGATTCGTATTTGCTCTGGTTCGGCATGGATCAGGCTTGTTTGACATGTCCCTCTGGTGCATTTACAGGTCTACAGGATGTCCGTCATATGCTAGCTGAACTTATCGTCTTAGATCGCGGGGTGCATTCACTGGCTCTCCTTGGGGTGTGCTTGTCGATTCATCTGTAGGTGAGTTTGCCATCCTTGGACTCTGTGCGCTTATCTTCATTTGCTGAGTCCGCTAGTAGATCTATCTGTAGGTGTGTTTGCCATCACTTGACTCGGTTGACTTATTGTGGTTCTCTGAAACCACTAATCGATTCATGTCCAGGTACACTTGGCGCTGCTAGCATTCACAATTGGTGAATGGATCTTACTGTGCACAGTTCCTGCACTTCCGGGACGGTAATTGTTTCCAGTAGTGGTTGCGATTCCGTTACGGTCATCACCTGCTGTTAAAAGTCATTGCTCCACCAGCGACTAATCACAGATGGCTTTGTTGGGAACATCGATTGGAAGGGCTTGCTTCGGATGTCAAATTGCAGTTGTTAATTGTGATTGTAGTTGTGTAGCTTGGGATCGTCGAGTCTGAATCGGGATCTTATTCGGCATTGAATTCTTGTTAATGTATCTTTGAATCAGATATGGCATCGTAATCTGCATTGTGATTTCCCGTACACTACTTGATTTGGACTCTTGAATTGTGGTCGGGATTGTACTCAGTACAGCAAGGCTGCCGGTAGGTATACCTGCATCTCGGCATTCAATTGTTAGTCTTCGCGTATGTCGCCATAGTCACATAGAGTGTTGTCATCCATCTCTGAGCATTATTGCATCACAGGGATGTCCATATCGGCGCTCGTAAGTACAATATTCCTACTCTCAACCATAGTTTCGGGAGGATCGTCGCCTCACGTATCCGCGGCAATATCTTGTGCCCGGCCTGCCAATTGCTGTATACGTCTTCGACGTTCCAAAGTGGACACTCTGCGCTGTCAATTGTCATTCGCCTGTTGGGAATATCTCCGAACTGCTCCATCTATATTAGCCAAAGCATCATGAAAGGATGGAAGCGGTGGAAGGGAATATCCAGGAGGCCTTGTGGGTAATGGTTCGCCCACACAGGAGCCAAGCCCCGCCGTCCAGTCACTACCTTCGTGTCTCGGCGAGCCGGCAGCACTCATTCAAGCATCTACTCATAGGGGCTCTTCTGCCGCAACTACCGGCGCTGCTCCCTGCTCATCGTGTCCAGTGCTTGGGTCTGTATCACATGGTGAATCCAAGGTGATGTCTTCCAAAGTCACTCCCAGCAGCCCTATGCATTCCCCAGTCTGGCGGGCAAATGCTACAACAACTTCACTCCTCCGTAGAAGGTTGTCGAATGCGGTTGCTCCCCGTGTCTGTATACCCGGACCGCAGCCCAGAAGCTGGTCATTGACATTATGGTGATCATTATCAGCTTGTGAGACCTTCGATGCCACTGCTGTAGTCATTGGTGGCATTCCTCCGCTCCACTCGCACTCGGTGATCAGAGGGAGTTGATCAAGCCCAGTCGATGTCGGGATTATGTTTGGGAAACCATGTTAAGCCAAGTACTAAATCGTACGCGGGCAGTGGCACTACAAACACGTCAGATCTGACTACCAGTGCAAGATAGTCCAAGTACTGGACTGTGATCCGCGTATTCTGGCTGACCTTTGCATGTTGCATCACACCTCTGGTCATGGCGAGGATTGTGATGTGTGCCGCTTGATGTGACATTCCGAGCTGCTTGAAAAGCCTCTATGTCATAAGGATGTTGATTGCACCGCAGTCGATAAGAGCCCGTACGCGGTGCATCTCGCAATTTGATTTTTGGCCAGAGTCGCACTCAGTGCCTGCGCCGCTATTAGTGGTTTTCAGTGTTGAGTGGCGAAGGATCGTTGGCGCTGGATTTGTCGGTTGCCGCTTCGATTGTCCATAATCCTTGTGCTACGTGGTCATCATGGTCATTGTAGTCGTCAGAGTAGTCATAGTCGGTCTGTGGAATTGGGTCGGTCTGTAACTGTAAATGGACTTTACGCTGCGCACTGAATCCCCACTATACGTTCGCTTCAATCGAGGGAATGCTTCTCGTCCTCAATATCCTTCAATCGAAGGGTGTCTTCTCCGTAAGCGCACTTCCCTCGAGCCAGATCCTCCTCCGTTGGTATGAGTAGCTGTAGGTTGGTAGGATAGGTGCACTTCGCTCGACTAGAAGGATTGTAGTCGTAACTGCGCTGACTCGTAAAACTTCTCTGACTTCACCTTTGATTCATGATATGACCGCATTCAGGGGTAAGGTCACTCTGTCCAGTGTAGGTGTGTGGGCTGGTGATCGCGCTCAATTGACTCGTAGGAATGGTCTTGTACTCGTGATGATCGTCTTCAATGTCAGCAACGCGCCTTGTGCGCCATTTGTCCTCTGAGATCGCTAGGTTTCCACTGTGAATTGATGCGTTCAGGGGTGCAGTCACGACTTCTCCGGTGTCAGGTGGTCGATTGCAGCCATTGGAACTAATTGATGTCATCTTGAACTGGTCTGGATCGATCGTATGCGAGTTTTTTCATTAGCTGGGTGGTGTCCTGCAGTCGGGATAATAATCGTCTTCATTTCCGGCGACGTGCCTTGTGCGCCAATTGGTCTGTGATAATACTCCGCTGCCATCAGGGGCTAAATTGAATCATGGAATGGTCAAAGCTTTGTGCTTCGCAGTAATGATGCTTCGATATCGTTTGGAGGGTAGTATTCTGAATTGTTGACCTCTTGGTGTCGCATCAGATAGGGATAAAACTCGTCAACTCGTAATCCCGTGAGCAAAACATATCCGTTTACTGAAAGAGTGATAATAGTGTAAGGGCACGTATGCCTGCGTTTGGCCTCATAGGTATACGTATGGTATGTATTGGATTACGGTTGCAAAGGTGGAAGCGAGTGATAGTAGCTGTAGATGTATAGGTGAGATTATCGGTAGAGATCTAAGTCTCATTGCGAGCAGACTATATAGACAGGCAGTTACCCGGCCCGGGTCACGTGTCGCCGTGACAAGTTGCAGGAAGATGGCGAAGTTCTGTAGCATTTTCCATTTCGGAATATAATCATATGCCCACCCAGATTCAATTGGTTGATCGATAGAAGAGACATTCGAAAAGTAGGAGTATGGAGGGCTCCGACTTGATAGCCCAGTATAACATTTACGAAACAGTAATGCCTGGGGGTAACTCAATTGTTGTCTCCAAGTTCGATTACAACAGGAAGTGGGAGGTGTTTTGAACTTTGAGAACCTGCTGCAATCATTGCACATGTGGTGTGACACTCCAGAAGCATTCACCCTCTTCGGGGCAGCGGCGGCAGCGGTGGCAACAGCACGCCAGGTGACTCACAATGGATCGCAGTCTCCGGTTGTAGCGAGGGCTGCTGTAGCAATGGCTCTCTTCACTTTGCTCCACTCCTTTATACCATTGTATGGGACGCAATTGACTTTGACATGACCTCGGAGCCTGCACTGGAAACAAATGCGCTTGTCGTATCCAGAGTTGTTTCCTCCCTCCTGAGCGCATTTCAGCATCGTGCTCGCATATGTAGTATGGCTGTCAATTGTGCGATAGGTGCACTTACATTTGTTGCTCTCTCTCATTCCACTGCTTCCACTTTGTCCATCGCGTGCACCATGTCCACTATGTCCATCATGTCCACCGTGTCCACCACGCCCATGGCCTCAGCCATGGTAGCCCCCAGTTTGGCAGAATAGAGTGGCCCCCAGGATTGCATCTCCGTGTTCTGTGGTGAGGCTGGCAGTAGTTTCTTCTTCTAGGAAGTCATGCATGGCTTCTTCGCATGTAGGTAAGGGCCTTCTATGCTTTAGGACCATTAATATCATCGCATACCCAACTGACGCCATTCATCAGGGAGATAAACCATATATGCAACAATTTAAAGAAGTTGAAAAGTGAGTGTGAGTTCATGAAGCTGGCGGAATTTTGTCCTCCTTCCATTCTGCCTGGTTCATCACCAATTGTAAATAAAATTCCATAGTAATTATATTATATCAGAGCATATATGGCATGGTAGCTATCAATTGAAGCCGCTCTTGGCAGATTCTGGCTGGTGGTTGCTAAGATAGGTACCATTTCTATGTAGGAAAATAGGGAGACCCTCTCCATTAGTATACATCAGGCAATTTTCGCTCAAGTAACACTTCACAGTATCTACAAACTGCCAAGCTGATCCCAAATAGTCACCTACCATGCCAAAGAGACTCTGGTAGTGAGGGTACTGAATTCAAACCAGAATTGGTGGAGAAATCATGTGGGGTAGGTAGCCAACCACCACCTCGACCTCCCCTCCTAGCAGCTGCTCCTGTAAGTCCGCCACTTCATGGTCGATTTCCACACCTTCTGACTTGAGTAGCTCTAGTATATGTAGATGGATTGCGCGTTATTATTGGTCAGATACTGAGACTAGTTGTGGATCATGGAAGAGGTGTCTATTATCCCCCCGTTGTGGATCACCCTACTGGTCCTGAGAATGTCCCTGTAATTGGCCAACGATAATGCAAACTCCTTCAACATATTGCAGAGCTATTCAGTGCAAATGAGCGTGGGATGTGACCAAGAATTGACGGCCTGAAAGGGGTGGCAAGTAGGGAGAGAGTATTGGGAGAGAGTACCGGGAGGAGTAGTGTGAACCACGGAATGAAACTGGACAGGATTACTGTCCAAAAACCGTCCCGTGGCAGTGCCAGAACTGGATTATTGCAAGCCTACCATATGCACAGTTTCCGGACTGGAATTTTTGCCAAAAATTGCACAAAATCGATAATTACTGAAAAACCACCTCAGTGAGAAAGGATCGGAGTCTTCAGAGTGATAAACCTCTGTAAGGGCTACCTGTCAATATAAAAAATAACGTCAATTGGATACGATTGGAGGGAGTTGACCATGTGAGTGAGAGACCATGAAACTGGCGAATTTTCGTCTTTCTCTGGACCTCCCTGTTTCATCACTAATTGACCATCGGCAAAAGTGCAAATCGACTATAGGCTGGGATACAAGCAATCCCGCACACACGCAGCTCAGAGCACGCTTCCCGTGGACCCCTGCGCACCTAGTCGTCAATAGTTGATTCGTAGAGATGTGCGCGTGGGCCTATGGAACATCATATGGCTGGCGGCCAGAGATGGACCAATACTTATCTTTACTGCCTGTTGTTATACAGGTACTGTACGCACTATTGCTTCCAGTCTGTATGAGAACCCACTGCTGATTGAAACCCGGCTCTAGAGCCTCCTTGAGACCCTGCTTGAGACACTGCTTGTGACCCTGCTGGAGATCCTGCTTGAGAAAGCCGAGCTTCGGGAGGAGTAGAGTTTTCCTCTGGAAGCTTTGGCCGATGGCAAACTCTGAGTTTGTGGATGCTTTGGCTAATAGAAGCTTCTAAGTCTGTGGAAGCATTGGCTAATGGAAGGCTCTAAGTCTGGAAGCTTTGGCTAATGGAAGGCTCTAAGTCTGTGAAAGCTTCGATGCTGACGTTGATGTAGCTAACTAACTGGTCTAAGTGCTTCTAGTACCGTAATCACCATCACCAACACCATCACCTTTGCTATCATCATCATGGCCATCACCATCGCCATAATCACCATCAGCCCCAGACTGAATCCACACACATATGCCCACAATGGAAGGGAAGTGGGCAGCAGACTCTGCTAGTAAATCTCTGTCGGAGATCTGCTCTCCCCAAAATCCAATTATCTCCCTTTCCTGCAGAATCTAAGGCTGCAATGGTTAATACCATGGTCTAGTGATAGTGTGAAATATTGTCTCAGTTGCCGCGCTAAAGATAAGGTTCAGACTGCGATGTTGACTGACGTCAAGATTTCGGCCGCCTGCCCCATGCTACCCGCCACCTGCCACATACCACACGCCAGCAGTCACCGGCCTCTCGCCTCCCAGTACCTGGCATCAGCAACTCAACAACTCTCTGAATAGAGTAGGCAGGAGCATATTCGGGAGGAGTAGAGTTTTCCACAGAAAGCTTTTGGCTGATGGAAAACTCTGAGTTTGTGGACGCTTTGTCTAATAGAAGGCTCTAGGTCTGTGGAAGCTTTGGCTAGTACAAGGCTCAAAGTCTGTGGAAGCTTTGGCTAGTACAAGGCTTAAGGCTTCAGCTTAAGGCTTGTGGAAGCTTTGATGCTGACGTTGATGTAGCAAACCTACTTCTCTAAGTCCTTTTGGGACTATGATTGCGGTCGCTAACACTGTTGCCATCGCCATCGCCATCGCCATTGCGATTACCATCATCTCCATCCGCCGCAGACCAAATGCGCACACATACGGCCACAAGCAATGGGAAGTGGGTACCAGATTCCGCAGGAAACTCTGCATTGGAGGTCTGCTCTCCCCAAGTTCGAATTGGCTATCTTTTCTGCGGATTTTAAGGCTACAATTGTTAACACTATGACAATGAGGCATCGTGAGATGACGTCATGGTGGCCGCGCTAAAGATATGATTCAGACTAAAATATCAACCGACATCATGATTCGGTCACCCTATGCCACCCGCTATTTGCAACACATCACATGCCACATTCCTCCCGCCAAACACTGCCCACCATATGCCACCTGCCTCATCCCTCCCAGTGCCAGGCACCTGCAGCTGATGCCCCCACTGGCTGGCGCGCTCTGCCTGGTGCCTCACGGTGCCCGGATTCTGCAACTCAGCAAGTCTCTGGATCGAGCATGCAGGAGGGTACATTTGAGCATATACTCAAGTGAGATTGGGTGTGTTTTCCATCTTGTGAGAGTACTTGGGAGTGTAGAGCCAAGTAGGCTGAGAGTGTACCATCCAGTGCAATTGGAAGCGTACATGAAAGGTTGCTCAGGAGTTTGCTTGAGAGCTTGTTGAGTGCTGGTTTGGGAGTGTACAGTCAAGTGGGCTGGCTGTGTGCCATCGAGTGCAAGTGTGAACGTCCTGGGGAGCATGCCGGGGAGTGTACTTGAGAACATACTCGGTGTACTTGGGAGCGTCTTAAGAGCATACTTGTGAGCGTATAGTCAAGTAGGCTGGGAGTGTGGTATCGAGTGCAATTGGGAGTGTACATCAGAGCATGCTCGGGAGTGTGCTTTAGAGCTTGTTGAGAGCTCGTGTGACAGTGTACAGTCAAGCAGGCTGGTGGTGTACCACAGAGTGCAAGTGGGAGCATCCTTGGGGGCATGTCCGGAAGTGAACATGAGATCAAACTTGGAGGTGTACTAGGGACTCTGGTAGTAGTGTGCTTGGGAGCGTCTTGAGTACTTAGTTGGGAGCGTAAGTCAAGCAGGCTGGGAGTGTCCAATCAAGGGCAATCAGGAGTATACTTCAGAGCGTACTTGAGAGCATGCAATACAGTGCATTTGGCAGTTTTATTGAATGCTGCATGATGTATAGTATCAAGTGCCCATAAATTATAATCGCATGCGTATCATAGTAATCTAGTCAAATTGCAGGTCCATAGGTCCTCATAGTCCCACGCGTCAAATATGCTATGAATTACTGGCCCAAAAACACCTTCTCTATGAGTTACGCATCGCATAAGGTCATTTTTCCCGGTGTCAATTGAATTCACTAGTAATCATAACAGTGCTTATATGGCATGCTGGCTGTCAATTAGCACCTGTCTTGGCATATTCAGCTTGGTGGAGAAATTGAGTTGTTGTTTATTCATACTGGATGCACTCTTACTAGAGTATGACAGGAAAAGGAGAAATTGAGTGGGGTAGGTAGCCCTCCTCCACCTCATGCCCCCGTATCAGCCACTCCCATACGTTCGCCAATTCCTGGTCAAATTGGACACCCTTTGACATAGAGTAGGTTCGCTATACGCAGATGGATTCTGCGTTATTTTTGGGCAGTTTCTGGGATTTACTGAGTACAATTAGTTGGGGTCCTCTAGAGGGGGGGTCAATGATTCCACCAGTCCAGACGATCCCGGTCCGCGGTAGGGCTCAGTCCAGTCCGGTCTAATGGGAAGGTCGGACTGGACCGGACCACAGACTGGCAGTCTTGGACTGGACGGGCTTGGTCTGGACCGATCCATTTACGATTATAATTTTGACATTGCTCTTTAGCCAAGTACTACTGAAAACATGACTCATCCTCACCTTTTATCACTACTCACCCTCGAATACTCACTCTGGTCGAAATTATACTTCTTCTGTCTGTATATTCGGCTCCATCGAGATATATTTTCCTCATTAAAAGACTAATAGCTGGGAAATTATACCCTAACCCTGGACACCGTGAGGGATCGGTCCGGACCAAGCCCAGTCCAGTCTGTCAGCATCTGGGATCGGTCCAATCCCAATCCAACAACTTCTTGGACTGGACCTGGACTGGACTGGACGGTTCCGATCTGGACTGATCCATTGCTGGACTGGTGGAATCATTGGGGGGTGGTGGACACACCCTCTCCCATCGATCCACAGATAGTCCTAGTACTGTGCTAACAATAACGCGGAATCTATCTACATATAGTTGAGCTACTTGTGCTAAAGGGTGTCTAATTAGACCTAGAATTGGTGGAGATATAGGGGGGCTGCTGGGGGGGAACAGGAGGATGGTTCACTATCCCCATAGCTCTACTAATTCTTGGTCAAATTGGATGTCAACTGGCACAAAGTAGCTCTACTGCATACAGATGGATACTGCGTTATCTTTGGCTAGGTATTGGGACATGCTGAGGATATCTAGGGGGTCCGCTAGGGGGGGTGGTTAACACACCCTCTGCCATTGATCCACGACCAGTGCCAGTACTATGCCAACAATGACACTGAAACAGTTTAAATATAGGTGACCTACTCTGTGCCAAAGGGTGTCCAATTTGACTAACAATTGGTGGAACTAAGGGGTGGTGTGTGTCTCTCACATGCTCTCCCCTCAACCACCGCACCACCCACCCCATAGCTCCACCAATTCAGCATTAAATTGGAAGCCCATTGGCACAGAGCAGCTTAACTATACGTAGATGGACATCGTGTTATCGTTGGCCTGGTCCTGGGACTGGCTGAGGGCCAGTGGGGGGTCCGCTAGGGTAAGGTGAAATTGAGAATTCTTCTAAAACCTTAGTATGATACCCTCCTGTAAAGTTGCCAATTCTTGGGCGATTAAGATCAATAACGGCTTAAATGAAAATCCAGGAACTGCCCTCTTAGACTGTGTTGTTGAGATCAATCGAGTACGAATAGAGATATTGAATTGACTATCGTACAAAAGTGATTGTCTAAAGAGCAAAGAGAGAACAAGACAGGCAACTATATATGGGAAAGAAGAGGGCATACCCTGGGACCGATACCGAGCATCACTGCCGGGGCTAGCCCTACTCCTCGGCAGGGGGCTGGTAGCGGCCCATGGGGGCCTCAAGCCACCGGCCTCATGCCCGAAGCCTTAGGCCGTCGGGGGCTGTAAGCCCCCGAACGCCACACAAGCCATCGGGCTAAATCCCGTGCGAACATGTGTACTCCGATTTTAATTTAAGCCTGTGAATATGGAGCTCTGATAAGACACGCGGCTTGGCAAACCCGTCCCATAGCGCCCGGGATTTTGCGATTTTGGCATCCCAAATCCCGTCCCAAGATGTGATGGCCGGTCCCGAAAACCGACCAGTTACCATCCCGTGGTTCACGCTAGGGAGGGAGAGGATATTATACCGCCCTCATAGCTGCACCAATTGTCGGCCAAATTAAACGTTCATTGGTACAGTGTGGTTCTACTATATTTCGATAGATATCGCGTTATTGTTAGCCGGGTACGGGAACTAGGAATAGTTCGACTAGAGGCAGTGTGTTCACAACCCCCTCCATAGCTGACCCCCCTACGCCTCCACAGCCAGCCCCAGTTCCTGGCAAACAACGATCTGAAATGCATCTGCATATAGTAAAGCAGTCCGTGCCAAAAGGCTTCTGATTCGAAGACGAATCAGTGGAGCTATGTGGGTGGGTGGTGAGGAGTTTGTCCTCAACCCCCTTCCAGTGTTCCATCCGACGGCCATCGACAGCAGTCTGTCTGAGATTTCTCTAGTACGGACGGGACGGCGCTATATCGTAGCAACCATCCCTCTCCACCGACACCTCGACACAGCACCTCACCGCTAGCTTTTGCCAAGCCGTGAGTCGTTGGCCAACCACAAGCCGCCCCGTATTTTCTCTACGGCTTCACGATGCCTAGAGGCGGGCGCCCTTCGAGGACACCGACGCCCAGCGTGGGTCCATCCACCTCCCAAACGACTCCTTCCCGCTTTAGTTTATTGCAGGAGATGCTCGAAGAAGATAATCAGCGGGATTCCGATTCTTCTGGTTACTCCGACTACAATTTCAACTACGATAGAGATGGTGATAATACTGTCACTTCCTCGATGCTTCCTATTAGCGCCACTAGTGGTGGAAAGAAGAAGCCCAAAAAGACGAAGGGGAAAGGCAAAGCGACAACGCCTGCCCCCAAGACGATTATGAGTTCAGGAGTCTCCAAAACTCCCATCAAACAACAACTGAATTTGCTCGAGACAGTTTATGCCGACGACAGTGACGACGATTTAGAGATGTCGAATGATATGGCAGAGAAGATAGTCGGAACGGCCGTCATCAAAGTCATGAATGGACATTTCACAAAACTCTACTCGAAAATCGACAACCTGAAAATGGAATTGTCGACGCTCACAACAACAGTCGCGAGTGTTGTGGAGGAAAATAACAAGTTGGGAAAAGTTAGGGGGAATGCGCCAGACCCGGAAAAGCAGCCACCAACTAATCCCGCAATGGTGCCAACCACACCAAAAAAGGATCTTACGCTCAGGCCATGACCACATTTACAACCGCGCAAGCGTGTGGGAACACCGTTGGCTAGAGAGATATTAACTCGAAATTGGGAAAAGCAAGTCGAAAAGGACAACGCGACTCCTATGAATATTGACCAATTGGATGCGGAACCAGGACGATTGGGTAAAGCACCGAGATTAACATCCCCACCACCCACGCTTATGCATTCTCGATACGCTGGAGCTTTAGCAACGGTTAAGAGGAGGGAGGATGATCGGAGAAAAAATGATAAGTGGGGCCGGACAAGAAGATTACCGAATCCTGGAGAACAACAAAGACGAAGATGTGGGAGGTCCGAGGGGTCATGTGACCGAGTGACCGAACTTAGGAATATGATAACGTGGAGGCAGGTGGATAATGATAGGGGTGGGAGACGACTCGGAGGGAGGGGAGGACAAACAAAGTGGGAGAAGTCGGAAGCCCCGGAAAGTCAAAAAAGATAAGATAAGCGACCGCGACGTAGTCGGGTCGTTACAAATATGAAGATAGCCGAGGAGTCACGGAGGTGTATGACTGCGATTGCGGAAGGTATGAAAGTTGGCGACCCCATAAGGGTTAGCCGGGTAGGGATTAGGAATGGAGGAGAGTTGGGAGAGTTGCAGTGTAGATCGCCCCTATACAGTTTGAAGATCCTGCAGGGCAAGAATGTACTTTACGATTCTCTTTTGTTTTAGTTTGCTTTATTTTTTGTTTGTTTTTTGGGGGAGGGCTTGGGGAGTAAGTGGCCTTAGGGTCCACCTTGAATGGCGGGAAGAGGGATGGGACGACTTTGCCTAGGAGAGGGATTGGGAGTTTCAACAGCCTTGTGCCCTCCCGGTTGAAGACCGAGGAAGTTCCAGGATGGGGTTTAAATGCCATGACCACTAGTGGTCGGCCGGCTTATGGTAACTTAGCTGGGCACCTCCCTTCGGGGGTGAATGCAAAATGATTACAAACAAACAAACGGGACGGCGCTAAGGCCGCCCGTCCCATCCTTACTAGAAAAGACGGCATAGTGGCCAGGGACAGCCAGCGACAGCGAAAACACCATCACCCGCCGACATCTACTGTCCCCGGCAGATATCCACTATCCCGGCGGACACCCGGTATTAAGGTGTTTTACTTGGCTTGATATGAAGCAGCGTTGATGAGTAGAGTATTACTGTAGAGTATATAGTGAGGATAGATTTATGATTTTATATAATTCAACTCGTTTTACTAGCGGATTTCATAGTCCACAGACATCTGCCAGGGACGGCCAAGGCCGGCATGCGGCGATCCCGGCTTGTGGCGTCCCCGGTATGTGGCGTCACTAGCATGTGGCGTCACTAGCATGTGGCGCCGCCGACATGTGGCGTCCTCGGCCGTCATTCCGGTACGGACGGGACATTTGACTTCACTGTGAGTATTTGTCCGATCAGGATGCTTATTTGATATCAAGTAATCTACTCGATACGCTATATTAACCCGTCAAGTCCGAGTACGATTTGCCGAAGCCGTTCTAACGCAACGACCATTTTTGTCGATTTGACACACGATGACACGAAATCCTGTCCAATACAGGGCGAGATTTCGCGTTTTTCTCATTCTATATCGTATTATCGGATAGGATAACATAATTTGAATGTCGACTCGTTAGCATCCCGTGGTTCTCACTAATTCAGAGAGTCCAACTGAACCGAATGCCCAACGATCTACTGATAGGCCTAAGTTCTGACGCGATATTCACCAAGAAGAAAACCAAACTGTTTGCCGAGAGGTCAACTGAGCTGTCTAGCAATCAGTTGACCGGGTGGTCACCAAAGCTATTTCCGCAAACGAGGTGGGAAGTATCGACAAGTCATGGGCACCGTAGCCTGTAACTGTCGACTACTGCGATACCACACCATAATATACCGCAGCCTAAAGATCATTTCGCATATCAAACTGTGCCTGATAAAAAATCACCCGGGGGCTCGCGACAACGTGAGCGCTCTTCAGAACAAGGTTTGTATGACCATCTTAGAGAAGCTTATACATTAGATAACACACCTTCTAAACTAATGCAATTGCAGACGGCAATGATCAGTTACAAGTAGATGCACGCATTGTTATTGAGCCATGAGCAGAAACTCCAATTTACAACAGATGTCAACCCGCAATTCACGAGTTGATAAACAATTTTCACCGCGAATTGTAAACTCAAGAATTAGTCTGAATGGCCGATAAGTTGCTGGAATGGCTTGGAAGGCTATCGATGCTATTGGAAAGGACCGGAGAGTGGTTGCTAATACCATCGAAGATATTAGAATGTACTGGAGTGATTTATGTTCTGACTAATCAGTTTTTTTTTTTTTTGTTTTAATCATACTGTATTCACTCTAATTAGAGTATGACAGGACCTTAATAACCCCCTCCGCCTCCGGCCGAGCCGGCTAGATGGCGGAGCTCCCCCCCTGCTACCCTTCGTCCCCGCTGACAAATAAACAGGTGAAATGAGAGAAAGACAAAAGCAAAGAAAGAAAGAAAGAGAGGTGTAACCCCGTTACTGCCCCTGCCGCTCCCGAGCCGTGAGCCCGCTCCCTACCGCTACTTCACTTTGGGCGGGAACTTCCCAATTTCAGTGGCCGCCGGGAAGTCCATCACCACTTGGTCGCACTCTTCTATGGAAAACAGCTCAGAGATCTGCACATGTCGGCATCTGCCCACTTTCCAGCCCGTCGCCATCCCCACTGCCTTCCACAGTTCTTTCTGGTGATCGTTCCACCGGCTGCAGTGGCGGAAAAGGTGCTCCCGCGTCTGGGACACTGTCCCTCCACATGACCAGCACTTGTCGTAATCTCGGTGGCCGAATCATTTCGGGTAAACTCGAGTGGACCAGTGCCCGGACTTCAGTCGGTAGAACCTAGCAGCCAGCGACTTTACGCTTGTCATCGGGATCGGTCTCTTGGTCCCCGCCTTGCCATTGAGTCTGTAGCTGAAGTGCTTGCTGCACCTGTCGGCCTCCCACTTCGCCTTGGCTGATGATCTTCCTTCGGAGATTCCTCAAGCACTATTCTTGGCAGAGGTGTACGGCCGCTCAATAACTGTGCTTCCGCTCGCTTCTCGGGCTAAGTTCGCCTGACGGTCTCCCTCCTCGCTGCTGCGGATGCCGGAGAGTCCAGGGACTCAGCGGATCTCGGTTGCGATGCCGCGGGCATGGAGATTCCGCGCTCTTCTGTTGATCTGCCTCCCCAGCCGCTGCCCTTGGGCCGGGTCCAGGTGTGCCGTTTGTCGGATTGCGGCCTGTGAGTCGCTGAAGACTGCGACTGTCTTCAATCCATGCTCCTGAAAATTTTCTCTCATCTCAATGACCACATCAAGCATGAGTCCGATCGGCAACAGTTCGGTGTCGAAGACCTCCATATGTCCAGTGTCCAGAAAGTTGCGGCGAGACCTACATTGATTTCCGTGTGTACACACTGCTGCGGCTCCCACTCGGCCATGGTCAGAGCGCGATCCATCTGTCCACCACATCCAGACCCCTGCTCCAACTTAGCCTTATTTCTCACTTTCCCAGCGTTGCACGGCACTCTTGGCTGCGGTGGTGTCGTCCAGTATGGTGGTCCGGACCACTGATTCTTCGCCCGGGGGCGGCCAATCCATGCCTTCGGCTGTCCGGCCATGCTTATGCACCTGCCTGATTAATTTGCATATCGGTGCGCAGGAGAAGGGGTTGTGGTGTAGCTCCTGCAGCTTGCTACTGCATGCATCTGCTAGTCTCGCTGTGAATCGCTGCTGTCTGGCGTCTAAGATCACCTGCGCCGGTGTGAGCCCTGACTCTCTCATTAGTGTGCCCTGTGGGGTCGTCGGCAGCGCGCCCAGGATGGACCTGGCTTGTCGATTGAGGAGGAGTTGGAGGTCGTCTCGCCTGCCTACTTCTCTGGGGTCTCACCCGAGCTTGCTCCCATATAGTACGACCGCCTGGGCGCACGCCACCTGGACGGCCCTTACGCTCTCCGGAACAATGCCGTATGCCTTGCTAAGGGTTCAGAGTCAAGCTTCCGCTGCCCTGGCCTTGTTCATGCATCGGTTGTGCTACTCCTTAAACGTTAGGTGTGCGTCCATCCAGACGCCAAGCCAGTGTGGCGCTTGTGTGTTGAATCGTATGATCCCGTTCTCGACTCTTTTCTTTAATGTCAATTTCAGCCGGAGGTGTTTCCTATGGCCCCAGCTCCGCGTGAACAGCGCCGCCTCCATCTTGGGGGTGTCGCACTGCAGCCCTCGTGTACTTGCTCACACGATGCTCTGTGCCGCGCATCTTTCAAGTATCGTGACGAAATGGTTGACATCGCTGCCGGTTGCCACCCAGCCGAGGTCGTCTACAAAGGACAGCCCTTGAGCTTCTGATACGTACTCTTCAACCGATTTGATCAGTCCTGAGGTGTAGATTGCGAAAAAGATTGCTGACACAGGTAAGCCCTGCGTGACCCCCGCTTCCACTGGGTGTCTTTCCATGGCGTTGCCCTCGATTATCATTTCCACCGTTCTCTCCAAGAGAAAGCTCTCCATCCATCGTATAAGGTCTCCATCCATTTGGCTGACCTTCATTAAGTTGACTAGTCTTCCTTTCGCCATGCTTGGGAAAGCTGCATAAACGTCCATGCAAAGCACGCCAGTTATGTGGCAGTTCTTCCATGCTGCGTGAGCTCTGTCTACGATAATGGCCGATGCATCGATGGCTAACCGTCCTTTTCTGCTTCCGAATTATCCATTGCACAGTAGTCCTCTTCTCTCGGCTTGCTCTGACTGCATCTCAGCGACTACTTTTTCGAGCACTTTTCCCATGCAGCTCAACAGCGATATGGACCGATAGGCCTTCAGCTGCAAGAACTCATATTTGCCTGCCTTGCGAATCACCATTCCACTAGCCCGCTTCCATACCGCTGGGTGTGTCCCCGTGCGAATGGCCGCCTTCGTCAGCCTCACGATCCAGACGTTGTCCCACTTCCAGAGCAGCCGTATGGCGCCGAACGACAGCTTGTCCGGCCCTGGTGCTTGTTTGATAGATTGAGAAAACAGGGCTCGCTCAACTGCTTGCTCTGTGACGCAGGTGTGTACGGTTCCCATGGGAGGTAGCTCGTAGTAGTGATCGTCGTTATTCGGAGGAAATGACTCGCGCCTTAGTATCTCCTCCTTTTCTAGTCATGGGTTTCCTTGCTTTCCTTCTCTGTCTGTTAAGGCTTCCAAGGTCATGCCTGCCCGATGGTTCGCATATCATGCTGCTCTCCATACCGCGCCCCCCCTCAGGTTTGCAAGTACTCGCTCCACAATTTTCTTTTAGACTGTCGGATCGACTTCTGGACTTTAGCCTTCGCCCTGGCGGCCACTTCCGAGGTCCGTCTCCTCCTTTTCTCTCTTGCGACCGCCTGCCTTCATTTCTTGATGTTCGCCTTCCAGCACCTCTTTGATCTGGTCCAGATCCTGATTTTCTTTGCCATGGTGTCGAGAACGTTGACCATTGCCTCCTGACACCAAGCGGCCTCTCGCTCCACCTCGTCTGCAGTGCACTCTGAATCCACGTGAGCTCTCTCTTTCGCTAGCTCTGTCCATAGCTTCTCCACCTCTTTCGCTTCCTCCTCCATCATTGTAGCGAAATTTCACCCTACTACCCTGTCATTGTCCGCCTCCTCCTGTCGGTCTGCTTGCATCTCCGATTCTATAACCTTGTGGTTGGATCCCGTGGCGTGGTCATCGGCCAATATCGACCACGTGGTTATTGGTCGATTTGCCAGCGTCAGGTTGATGACCGACTCGCCCTCATGAACACCTCTTGTCCAGTGGTGGGTGGCTCTCCCATCATTTCCAATCTCCAGTCCATTCTCGTCATTCACGTCTTCCCAGAAGGTAACATCCCGCAGCACTTGGCATCTTGGGTCCCATCGAGTGTTATGGGCGTTGATGTCTCCAGCGAGGACAGTGCCACCCTGCCGAATGACTCTCTGCCAGTTCAACTTCCCTGCTGGTTTCTCCCCAGATTGTGTGTCTTTTTGATCGTAAATGTTGACGATCCTCGTTATCGTCTCGCCTCTCCTCGTGACGTCCGTAGCAATGACATCGTCGTTATCACCTCTACTCTAATCCTTCCGCACATCTACCACCAGGCCGCTCCCTCTCCGTATCGCAGTCCAAACACTGTTTCTTTTTCTTCTTTCGTATGCTGAATGGCTGATCCCAATACCTGCTTGTTCTCTCGGTGGCACGTGCAAGCACACTATGTCCGCCCTGCGTTCGACTCCCGTCTCCATTGCCGCAGTGGTCCACTCGTACGACCTTGTGCAATTGTGCTGGATCACTCAAATTCATTGGTAGCCAGGGCTCCCGCTTCAGATTCAGTTGCGGTCGTAGTCGCGATCTCGGCCTCAGTCATCATGACATCTCTCGCCTCCCCTGTTGCCTCCTCTTCCTCCGCATCAGCCTTCTCCTCCCTTCCGCCACCTGCTGCCCCTCCTCCCCTAGGCCTGCTACCAAGCACCACTCTATTCGTCCCCGTTGCCGTGTGGGTAGCTTCGTTAATGGGAACCCATCCTGCAGTTCCCGTCTGTCTGCTCTGCCGTGCCGCCCAGGCGGCTTCGGTCTTCTTCGCGCACCTGCTACTGAACGCAATATGATTTCCTCTGCAATTGGGGCACTTCTCCAGCGTGTGGCCGCAGAGTGATCCCTGCCTCACTGTACACCCCACTACATTGCACTTGTGGTCGCTGGTCCGTTGATTGCCTGAGCAGAAGCCACCCTTGTGCTTGTTGCCGCACTTATTCTCTGTGTGGCCCAATCCACAGCAGAGCTCGCACCTACTGTCAGGGCCCGCATTCGTGAAGGCCTCGACTCGGTACCACACTCCCGCCGCCTTGATGCCTTTGGTGATTAAGTTCTGTGCCACCGTGTTTCCCATCACAACGAAGACTACCAATGACGCGGTGATTTCTCCATTCTGCCTCCTCTCTCTGATGGTGAGGGAGTTCGCCAGCCATCGTACCTGGGTGGGTATCGCTATGCCCTTGTTCTCCGCTTCAAATTCCTCCCACGTCTTCTGCGGGCCATGTCTGCCTTTTCCCATGTACCGCACGAGGGGTACTACATGGATCTTTAACCTTTCCCAGGTCTCGTTTTCTTCGACATCCACGACTCCTCTGTGAATGGTCCTCGCAGCCATGATGATGACGTCGCGGTACTGCATAGCCATCTCCGCTGTCGCATTCTGGTGCGTGATTGCCGTGATTGCGCCCCTTGAGTTCCTCCTTGCTTTCAGTATCCTAATGTGGGCCAGGGCCTGCTGGTGGACCTGCGCTCTGTTGATCGCTGATGCAATTTCCTGGTCCATCTTATTGGGGAGCGGCACACTCTCGTCTCTCCTCAGGATTAAGCGTGTGTCTGCCATGCTGGAGCCTGTCATCGGGGCTGGGGCTGGGTTGGCCGGCTTCTTTTAGTTTAGTGGTGGGACCGGCCCCCATCGTCTGGTTGGTATCGGCGCTGCTGACGTCGCCCCTTTCGGCGCTGATGTGGTTCTCGGCGTTGGTGTCGGCGCTGGTCTCGGTGATGGTGCTCGCTTCGGCTTTGGGGTTGGGTTTGGCTTTGGTTTTGGCATTGGCACTGACTTGCGCTACCTTCCCGGCTGGAGCTGTTGGCGCTCCTCCAGCTTCTCTGGTCCGTCTGTCTGGTTCAGGTCTGCGTGTATCGAGGCCTGCAGGCCGACCTCCTCTTTCTGGTCCCGTTCTGTAGCAGCTTCCACTCTTGCAACAATGTCTGTGATGCCCTCGCCCCACAGTAGGTCATCCTGGTGGTACGCGTCCCGCGTTTCTGTTTTTCCTCCAACCACAATTTCATCCCTCGCCACTGCACCTCCTCCAGCGCTGTGTGAGTCTCCAACATGTTTGCCATCTTTGCGACGGTTCGGTGTAGCTGTGCTAGTTCGCGGGCTTGCTGCTGAGCCGCACGCTCCATGCGGCTCCTCCAGTCCCCAAGGGCCCAGGCGGCCGCCGGGACCTTACTCCTGCTTCTCCGCTGTCTGTTCTCGTTTCTCTCCATCGGATCAAGTGTGTCTTCGCCTGCAGTCTATGTGGCGATAGATGTCACCGCCGTTGCCATCTCCATCGCCATATCCATAGACGAGTGGCTCCTCCCATCCGGCGCTCCTCCCGTGTCCGGGCCACTCCTCTCGCACTCTCTGACTTCGGACATCGCTTCTGTGAAGCACGTCTCTTCCAGGGTAGTCCTGGTCGTCGCTTGCTAGTTTGTTGACGCGTCAGGTCAGTCGTGTTTTTGCCAAGACTTTGCGTGAAAACCACTCAGTTGCGTGGATCCTCGTGCGCGCCCTCCTCCTGCAGTCTCGCCTGTGCTGGGACGCTCACTCCGGGGTCAATTCGATGTCCTCCATCGATTGCCGCCATCCATTTTTTAATTGCTACCGTTGTTGTCGACCTATCGCGCTGTTTCTGTTTCGCCAAGACGTTCACTCCTTCCTGACTAATCAGTGTAGATTTATTCACAAACTATCACTCTCCGCCTCGTGTAAACAAAGTGTTACGATATGGGGAGAACCGTGTGCATAGACATAATGTACAGAGAAGAGAGTAGGAGAAAGACTTGGGATATATACAGGAGGCACCAGCACTTGCAGCAGTGACCATGTATCAGATCTGTAGCATGTCTCCGGCTCCTCTACATCTATTTCACGAAGTGTTCAAAGTAGTGTGATAGAGAAATTTGATTGTGTACTATCTAAGAGGGCCACAAGGCCACATTTATATGAGAGTACACGTACGGCTGAATGCCATCAGCCCGTATCAGAGTCAACAGACATCTCCTGCCATACGAGACATCATCTCCGATCATAGAAGACATTGTCTTCGGCCATACGAGACTCATCTCCGGCTGTGACCTATATATGCAATACAAAGGCATAGATTTTTCCCTTAGATAGCTCTTTGCTCTCTGGAGGCAATCACTTCTGTACGATAGACAATTCAACCTCTTGTGCAAAGTTGTTGCTCTCATCAGGTGCTTTTGCTCCGGCCATCGACCTCCGCGAATCAATCAGCTAAGAGCCTGGCGCTTTCTCTCTGGTTTACCTCCATGTATCGATGAGTCGATACGCCGTGTAAATGTCGCATCCCAAAAGCCTCGCGGACCGACTTCAAGAATCTTATCTGGAGCACGGAGCTTTCGGTCTGACCATTGATATGTGAATCAATACCTAGACCAAGAGTCGCTAAAACCTGCCTGTCTGGGCAAGACTTTGCCCTGTCTTGGACTATGATTTTTTGTGCTGAGGGTTTTTAGACTGCGGGCCTGCAGGTACTGGCGGTCTTCCGAGTGATGGACACATGATGCGAGTGACGCGTCGTGGGCGAGTGATATCCAATATGCCTCCCAATCGTGTCCATGGTGCACAATTCACACTACAACTTAACCGGTCGGTCATCCACAGATTGGAGAGTCCACATCACTGTGTCTTGATCCAAGTAATTGCATAACTACAGGTGAACCAGGAACCCCAGTCCTAGACATCACCCCCAGTTGCCCTGATCGGACCCTGGTCTTGCAATATCTTGCCCGAAACTAGACGGAGAAATGGGGACCTGAAAGGCGGCCGGGCGGATGGACAATTGCGACCCCTGACCTAGACAAGCCCGCTCTTCGTTGTTGGCACGGGATTTGGCCTGGTGGCTACCGTGGCGTTCGGAGGCTTACAGTCCCCGTCGGCCTAAAGCTGCAGGCATGTGGCCGGTGGCTTATAGCCTTCATGGGCTACCACCAGCTCCAATACCGGCGAGGAGGTCTAGCCACGGGTGTGATGGTCGGCGTCGGGCTCCGTATGTGATACTCGGCTTCGCCGAGTATGGTCTCTTCTTTTGGATATTGATATGCCTCGAGAACCGATCTCGAGCACTGTGTCACTTATGTCGACTACCTCTAAAGCCTAGAGAACCGACCTCAAGCAACTTTACAGCGTAGAGCAGCGTGTAGACTCCTCTGTATGGCGTTACAGTGCTGCTTCCGTTCGATCTGTATTGAGTCCAGTGAGACTAAGAACTGGGTGAGAATTGATCGACCCAAAGCCTCGAGAACTAACCTCGAGCATCTCTGAAGCCCCGAGTACCACCGAAATCCTCGATAACCGACTTCGATCACTGTACTAACCATGTAACGGCATTCCTACGGTCGACTGTGACGGCAACCTTCTCGGTCAACTGTTATGTCCACTTTAGTGTCGACTCTGTGTTGGCAACTGCTCCTTGAATCGACTAGGTGTCGACTATTTGTTTCTTTGTAGATTAGCCAGCGGGACTCAATGTCCATCTCGGGCTCGGTTATAACAGTTAATGGCTGGTGCTCCCATGAGGGCCCATGAGGCAGACTCTGCGAGTTTGCGCAGCAAATTGAATTCGGGCATTATCCCGAGCTGGATTTCTCTCGACTTTTGATTTAGATTTGGATCCGAGATTGGACTTGGATACAATGATTCCACCAGTCCAGCAATGGATCAGTCCAGACCGGAACCGTCCAGTCCAGTCCAGGTCCAGTCCAAGAAATGTTTGGACTGGGATCGGACCGATCCCAGATGCTGACAGACTGGACTGGGCTCGGTCCGGACCGATCCCTCACGGTGTCTAGGGTTAGGGTATACTTTCCCGATTATTAGTCTTTTAATGGGGAAAATATTTCTCGATGGAGCTGAATATACAGACAGAAGTGGTATAATTTCGATCACAGTGGGTATTCGGGGGTGAGTGGTGATAAAAAGTGAGGATGAGTCATGTTTTCGGTAGTACTTGGCTAAAAAGCAATGTCAAAATTATATGCGTAAATGGATCGGTCCAGACCAAGCCCGTCCAGTCCAAGACTGCCAGTCTGTGGATCGGTCCAGTCCGACCTTTCCATTAGACCGGACTGGACTGAGCCCTACCGCGGACCGGGATCGTCTGGACTGGTGGAATCATTGCTTGGATATTTGTGGACTTCGGCTGGATTTGGTTAATCACGGGGCGGATTTGGATGATTTCCACTTGAATGAGATTTAGACTCGGAAACGGAGTCGGAGACTGAAAATGTACTTGGATAATTCCGGATCTTCTGTTTTCTTCTCTCTTCTATTGGAGGTTCTCTCTTACTTTGTTTTATCACTGACGACCTTCGGCTAAATGGAGAGTGTTGACTCTGAATGGCCTACAACCTGAAGAACTCAACCCATCCTTACGCAAAGCTATTGTTCTCATCTCGAACACTCCAACTAATTGCGACGACAATCTATGCTTGGAATGAGTTACAGGAATGGATGATCCGAGAAGTATGGGTTCGAAAGTGGAGATTTGGTGGTTTTAGGGTCAATTGCACGTTTATTTCTCGTTGTTTCTCTCTTTCTCTTCTTATCAACTACTTTAGATTCTGGCCTGCTACCACTAGCGTCAGCATGGGTTGTTGTTGTTTATTCATACTGTATGCATTCTTAATAGAGTATGACAGGACCTGATCTCCCCTCCGCCCCCGGGCTAGCCGGCAAGATGGCGGAGCTCCCCTCCGCTACCCTTCATCCCTGCTGACAAATGAAAGCTCAAAGAAAGACCAGAACAGGAAGAAAAGAAAACATAAAGGAAAGATATATGCCCGCTGCCGCCGCTCCCCGCACGTGAGTCAGCCTCTGCTCCCGCTCCATCCCTCCATTCATTTGCGCGGGAACTTCCCAACTTCAGTAGCCGCCAGGAAGTCCACGACCGCTTGATCAGACTCGTCTCGGGAAAACAGCTCAGAGATCTGCACATGTCGGCATCTGCCCGCTTTCCAGCCCATTGCCTTTCTCACTGCCTTTCATAATGTTTTTTGCTAGTCTCTCCGGCTGCAGTGGCAGAAGAGGTGTTCCCGCGTCTGGGCCACCGTCCTGCCTCTGCCGCCGCACCACCAGCATTTGTCTTCCTCTCGATGGCCGAGCCGTTTTAGATAGACTCCAGTGGGTGCATTCACGGACTTTAGTCTGTGGAACCTGCCGGCCAGCGATTTCACGCTTGTCATTGGGATAGATCTCTTCGACCGCACTTTGCCCTTGAGTCAGTAGCCGAAGTGCTTGCTGCACTTGTCGGTGTCCCACTTCGCTTTGGCTGCTGACCTTCCCTCGGACATCTGTCTGAGCATATTCTAGGCCGAGGTGTACGGCCGTTCTATCTTTGTGTCCCCCCTTGCATGGCGCGCTATGTTCGCCTGGCGGTCCGCTTCTTCGTTCCCAAGGATACCAGAGTGTCCCGGGAGCCTGTGGATCTCCGTTTTGATGCCGTGGGAGAGGAGAGCGTGCGCCATTCGATTGATCCAACTTGCTAGCCGCTGTCCAGGGCCTGGATACAGATGTGCCGTCCACCGAATGGCGGCTTCTGAATCGCTAAAGATCGCCACCATCTTCACCCCGTGTCATTGCAGTGTTTCTCTCTTCTCGATCGTCACCTTGAGCGCGAGTCCTATCGCCCAGTGTTCGGCGTCAAAGACCTCCATTCGTCCAGTGCACAGATAGCTGCAGCGGGACCTCCACTCGTCTCTGTGCTTGCATACTGCTGCGACTCCCATTCGGCCATCATCTGAGCGCAATCCATATGGCCACCACATCCAGACTCCCGCTCCTACTTTCGCCTCTTTCTATCTTGCCCAGCGCTGCGTGGCTCTCTTGGCGGCGGTGGCGTCGTCCAGTATGACGGTTCTGACCACTGATTCTTCGCCTGGGGCCGGCCAGCTCATGCCTTCGGTATTCCGGCCATGCTCGTGCTCTTTCTTCACTGCTCTGCCTACCGGCGTCCCGGAAGAGGGGTTTTGGAGTATCTTCCATAGTGTGTTGCTGCACGCGTTTGCTACATCAGCAAAATGTAATTCGGTCCGGAAGCCATACGCAAACCTCCCAGACACTCCGGTAGCCCTCACCAGTGCTTCTAAGTACTTCCAGATGCTCCCAGCCCCCCCTGGAGCTTTGCAAAGTTCTCTCAGACTCTGCAAGAGCATTCTCACGTGCTCCTGAAAGCACCTGTAGCGATGGAGGTGCATTCAGGATGCTACGTGATTGACTATTAGAATAGTCAAATTTTGGAGCTGCTGAGACCTCTGCGCAGGTCTGCGGGAGACTTCGAGAGCAGCTGAGACCTCTGCACAAGCTCTGCGGGAGACTTGGTGCCATATTCTCACACCAGTGGTTCTTAGGGTTCCATAACCACAAGGCATTTCATCGATCATATTGGTCTTTGTTACAGTCACAAGATTCGCTACATCATTGTATTATCAAAGTCTCTCTATATATACACATACGGGGATACAGGGATAACGGAGATGGACTCAGCGACAGGCAGTATATATTTGGGTGACCCCGGGGTAGATAGACATCATCTCATTATACGAAATACACACTCTATCTTTCCCAGCTCTTGGTCTCATGCACTCTTACCGAGCTTTCGAAGATCCACGCAATTTGTGTGGTTCATCATGGCCGGGTATATCCCTTCATATCATCTCACCCTGTTCCTACGCTCCTCGAGCTAGAACCGCTCTTTCTCACGAATTCCCTTCGGATACCATGCGAGGTGCGGCGGAGTGTTCATGATGGGCTGTCTGCCTTCTAGCTCCACCGTTTCACCACCCCGTGATCGAGTGAACTTAGAGATGCACTCCGAGGCCGTGATCGAGCGAGTTTGGACGCCGTAATCGAGCGAGTTTGGAGATGCACTTGGAGGCCGTGATTGTGCGAACTTGGAGGACGTAATCAGGCGAGTTTAGAGATACACTCGGAGGCTGTGATCGAGCGAGTTTGGAGATGCACTTGGAGGCCGTGATCGAGCGAGTTTGGAGATGCACTTGGAGGCCGTCATCGTGCGAACTTGGAGGCCGTGATCGAGCGAGTTTGGAGATGCACTTGGAGGCCGTGATCGAGCGAGTTTGGAGATATGCACTTGAAGGCCATGATCGTGCGAACTTGGAGGCCGTAATTGTGCGAGTTTAGGGATACACTTGGAGGCTGTGACCGAGCGAGTTTGGAGATGCACTTGGAGGCCATATTCGAGTGAGATTGGAGGAGTACTTGGAGGCGGTCAATCTGGAGGCGGTAGTTCGGGAGGGAGGCGCGACGGGAGCTGAGACTCTATTCATTGGTTAACTCGTAATTGTGGGAATGTAGAGAGTTGAGTACAACATGGTCTGCCGTGAGATGAGAGACTGGCTGGGAGCGGGAGACAGTCGATCTTGGGATGATGCAGAACGCGGTGTACGCAGTGCTCGATGCATGCTGTACTCGGTGTATGCTGTACTCGGTGTATGCTGTACTCGGTGTATGCTGTACTCGGTGTTAACTCTTGATCAAGGCATGGAGAGATAGAGAGCGATGACTTAACTTCGTGTTTTCAGGTGATGGTAGAGTTGAGGACGAGAAAGAGAGACATGAGAGGATATGGGGGAAATGATCATGACAAACTGCGACTTAAGAGAATTTGGTGTGCGAGTCAAGTAACCATGCCCGATTCAGCAGGTACAAGTCCCGATCCAGTTTGTAATTACACCGATACGAGGTCTTCCCAACCCAAGCAGGCAAGTTGTAACTCAGATTTCTCTTATCCGCTTGAATCCTCCACATCGTGCTCATCTTCATCCCTCATCCCTCCCTTTCTCGTCCACAACTCTACCATCATCGCAGAATACAACGTCAAGTTATTCCTCTCTATCTCTCCATGTCATGATCATGAGCTGACACTGAGTACAGCATACACCGAGTACAGCATACACCGACTACAGTATACACCTAGTACAGCGTACACCGAAGTACCGCATACACCGAGAACAGCACCCACCCAAGATTGCTTGTATTCACTTCCTTCTCATGATTACGTGATGACCCCTGCTTGCAGTTCAGCTTCCGGCGTGCATCCCTACAGGGTTACCCGACATCAGCCAGCTCTCCATGACAGCTCAAACGTCAAGTCACATTGTCACATTCCCACTTTTGCAGCTTAACTGACTGATGAAAAGAGTCTCAGCACTCGGCACACCGTCAATTGACTGCCTCGAAGAACCCGTCCAAACTCGCTCAATTACGCCCGACAAGACCGCCTACAAGTTTGCACAATCATGGCCTCCATGTGCATCTCCAATCTCGCACAATTACGGCCTCTACACTCGCTCGATCACCGCTTCCAATTGTATCTCCAACCTCGCACAATTACAGCCTCCAAGTTTGCATGATCATGGCCTACAAGTGCATATCTCCAAACTCGCTCGATCACGGCCTTCAAGTGTATCTCCAATCTGGCTTGATTCCGGCCTCCTAGTGTATCTCCAAACTCGCTCGATCACAGCTGCCGAGTATATGCAATGTTTCCACCAGTCCGGGGGTGGACCGGTCCAGGTTTAGTCCAGTCCAGTCCAAGATATTTTTGGACCGGGATCGGACCAGTCTCACTTTCCGCTGGACTGGTGCGGACTAGGACTGGACCAGTCCACACGGGTGGAATTAGCCCGATGCCACTGAGAGTCTGTCATACACTGAGTCACCGAATAGAGTCATAGAAGAGGAGTCATCTGTCTAGATTCATACACGATTACTCACTCACCACCTGCCAGCTGCCACTGGACACTCTGAAATCACGGGGCTGACAGATTCTGTCAGTATATATGACCATGGCTCAGTCCGAAGAAAACACAGACATCAACACCGTGCTACAAATCCTAAGCCTCTATCCTACTGCCTTCTCAACCTCATCGCATTCTGTATTTCATTGCTTTCTCATCACCATGTCCTCTCCATCACTTTCAGATATCAGTGTCAGCGAAGACTTTCTACCCTCGGATACTGATCCAGATTCCTCCCAGATATCTGGATCAGTTGAATCCAGTTTGCAGACGCAGTCTACTCGCCCAGGGACTCCTGATCAGAATCTTCAATCCCCATTGCATACTTCAAATGCTGTGAATGCATCGTCATCATCAGCTCTTTCCCGTAGCCGCCTGACCTCGCCCATTCATACACATGTTACACTTTCGATAGTTGGAGGAAGCCAGTACTGCAAATGTACCTACTGTAAGATTACCAATTCTTCATTGATATACATGCAGCGGAACTGATTCACAAGCCAGGCTCGAAGAAGTACAAACTTAGTGGAGGAACAGCCAAACCAGCACGGCATTTGAGAAACCATCATTCAAAGAAACTTGACCTTGGGACTTCCACTTTGCCCATTATCACTGGCATGAAAATCGCTGCTCAGAAGTTCGACCAGCAACAATTTTGCCTGCAGGTGGCTGATGACTTGCTTCTGCTTTGGATCATCCATTCGAATATACCTTTTAGTATGACTTCCGATAATCGCTTCCAGGCATTGATGCGGTATCTGAATCATGCCAATCGAATCCCACGGTCACCACCCACATTGAAGCTTCGCATCATTGCATGCTTCGATCATTTAAAGCCCCTTATTGCTGATCTGATGAACTAAGCAACAACTCAAATTCATCTTTCATGCGATGGCTGGACTAGTCCCCATCAATCAATGGCAGTTATTTGTTTAATTGCCCATTTTACGTCACGAGCGGGAGTCAGGATGAACCCAGTTATTGGGCTTTGTACACTGGAAGGATTACACACTAGTGCAAACATGGAGGAGATTGTCATGGAGGTTCTGCGAGAGTATGGCATTGAGGAGAAACTTGGGTACTTTGTGGGGGATAATGCCAGCAACAATGACACACTGGTTAGACATGTCGCAAAAGCTCAGGTGGAGGGCAATCGATTGTATAATGCATTGTAATACTGTCTTTGGTGTGTTGCCCATGTAATTAACCTCTCAGTCAAGGCATTCTGGTTCAGAGATGTGGATCATACACTCCTGCAGCATACCATTGTTGTTATGCCACATACGATGGCAGCTTGGAGAAAAATGGGACCATGGCGAAAGGCACACAACATCATGATTTATATACTGGCTTCACCACAGCAGCGGCAAGAGTTCAAACGCCTCAGTGGAGACACAATCCTACACAAACACAATGCCACCCGTTGGAATACTGGATACAAAATGATTCGAAGTATGATCCGAAACAAAGATACAGTGGAACTCTTCTGCCTATGTCACTTTGATGATCTGGAGGATGATGAACTATCCCCTGATGATTGGAATCAGCGTGCAGATGCAGTCGATGTCTTGGAACCATTTCATTCTGCCACCTTACAAATGCAGGGGGACTTCGCTGAACTCCACAATCTCCTGGTAGGACTTGACTTCCTTCAAACAATATTCACCAATGAGTTGCAGAAGTATCAATCCCACCCCCACTTGCACATCTGGAGGGCTGCGGCAGAGGGCATTGTGGTGCTGGACAAATACCGTGAGATATACAAAGATCTAACTGTCTGTGTTGCAGCAGTGGTATTGCATCCAGCATACAAGTGGGAATACTTTGAGGTGGCTGTGGAAAAGCTGGAATGGACTGATGACCAACTGGAGGATGCGAAGCTGCGTGTTCAGGCACTGTGGTTAACACAGTATTCAACAGCGTCTTCACAGGCAGCAAGCCAAGGTGAACTCCAACTTGGTATACATCAGATGCCAATTACACCATTTGCATCGTAGCTGGCTGAACGGCAGCGGACTGTGTTTGGTACAGTATTCTCAGACTATGATCAATCGATTCAACGCAAATGGATGCTGACTACATTGTAGTAGATGAATATGACCGATATCTTTCAACCCCGACTGAGCCATCCATCACCAACCAATTCTTATTTTCGCAGTCGCAGCGGGAGATGTTTCCAAAACTGTCATCAATCGCACTTGATATTCTATCCATACCACCAATGTCTGCTGGGTTTGAACGACTCTTTTCCCAGTGCAAGATAATGCTCACAGACAGGCGAAATAGGCTGCAGATTGATTCGCTGCAGGCAGTGGAATGCATGAAGTCATGGGATGGGCTTCAAATTGGACTCCCACAGGTTGTTATTACTGGAACGCAGATGGAGGTTGTGGAGGCAGGCGAGCAACTGTATGCTGACCACCATGGAGATGGAGATCTGGGTGTGGAAGTAATGTAACTTATTGGAAATTTATACATACTATGTAACTAGTTTGAGATTGATAAGTACTCGCCCGCTTGGACCGGTCCAGACTGAGCCCGTCCAGTCCAAGACTGCCAGTTTGCGATCCAGTCCAGTCTGGCCATCCTGTTGGACTGGACTGAACTGAGCCCTATCTCAGACTGGGATCATCTGGACTGGTGGAATCATTGAGTATATGTCTAACCTTCCAAGATTACGTCTTACCAGGTTGCACAATCACGACCTCGCAGTGCATCCCCAAACTTGCTTGATCACAGCAACCAAGTGTAACTACAAACTTGCTCAATTACGGCCTCCCAGTTCACATAATCCTGGCGTCCAGGTGAATCTACCAACTCGGTCGAACACGATCTCCAAGTGTATCTTGCAATGCACTCAATTACCACCTCCATGTGCATCTCCAAACTCGCTCGATCACCACCTCGGAGTGTATCTCTAAGTTCACTCAATTGTCAATTTCAGGTGCACCTCGAATTGCAGTCAATCACCACCTGCAGACTGTCGAGATATATCGTATATACACTGGTAGCTATATAGATACATGCATACATCGATAGGTAGCTACATATATGAGAATACAATCTGAATCCTTGTGTTTTAACAATCGTTGAACGATGAGTTGGAGCAATGGTTTCCAGGCGCACCAGCATCGTTCCGAAAGAAGATGTTTTCCCTGGACCGCCCTACAATAATTCAAGATGCCCCCAGAGTTGTCGCTGGCGCACCGAGGATTGTCGTCAACGCTCCCAGACATGTCGCCGGCGCTCCCTGGAGCTCTGAGGTGCACCAACAGTCCTTGCCAGCACTCCGAGGTGTTTCCAAACTTATCACAATCACTCCCACGTGCCTCGGGTACCAGTTATCAGAGATCTCAGTTACTCCGAAGGCTGGCTGGACTGCCCTCCTATGGTCTGATACACTCCTGAAATTGACACAACTAAGTTTACACTCCACATCCTCTCAGACACTTCTGGAGTCTCCCAGAGACTATAATCCAGTTTGCGGATGTAACCTCACTGCAAAACCCTGTTGTCTCGATTCTAAGCTTACTTGCGTGGGTCTAAGCCATTAGTCTCTCATTAATGCCCTCCGTGGGGTGGGGGGTAGTGCACCCAGGGTTGATTTGGCTTGTGGATTGAGGAGATGCTGGCGGTCGTCTCGCCTGCTTCCTGCATTGGGATCCCACCAAAACTCGCCCCCATATATCGCCATAGTCTAGACGCATGCCACCTGGAAGGCCCTTACACTCTCTGGTACTACCGCGTACATCTTTGTCAGGGTTTGGGTTTCAGCTTTGGCTGCCCTGGCTTTCTTCATGAATTGGTTGTGGTGCTCATTCAGTGTCAGGGGCGCGCCCATCCAGATGCCAAGTCAGTGTGTCGCCTGTCAGTTTACCAGTATGAACCCATCACCGACCCTTATCTTTGGTGGCAGTGTTGACCAGAGGTGTTTCTTGTGGCCTCGTTACTGTGCAAATAGTGCCGCCTCCATATTTGTGCTGGCGAACTGTTGATCTCGTCGCACTTGACCACTCAATTGTTTTCGCTGCGCATCACCCCAGTATCATGACGACCTGGTTGACAACGCTCCCAGTCGTCACCCAGCTAAGGTCATCCACGATGGATAGCCGTTCACCTGCGGACACGTATTCTTCGACCCATTTGGTTGGTCCAGAGATGTATATCGCAAAGGGGATCAGTTAAACTGATGACCCCTGCAGACTCGCTGCATCTACTGGATGTCGTTCGATGACATTGCTTTAGATTAGCATCTCCACCGATCTTTCTGAGAGAACACTCTTCATCCGTCGTATAAGGTCTCCATCCATTTGTCTGACTGTAGTTATGTTGACTAGCCTTCCTATTGCCACGTTTGGGATGACTGCCTCAATGTCCATGATAACCATACCTGTGATGTGGCCATTGGTCCAGGCTGCGTGAGATCGGACAACCATGACGGTCGCAGCGTCGATGGCTGACTGCCCTTTCCTTGTTCCCAATTGTCTGTTGCTAATTAACCCTCCCCTTTCACCCTCTTCTGACAGTCATTCAGCGACTACTTTTTCGACGACTGTTCCCATGTAGCTATGCAGTAATATGGAGTGGTAGGCCTTCAGCATTGTATAGTCGTGTTTGCCAGGCTTGCAGTTAACCACCCCGCTCGCCAGCTTCTTTACCGCTGGGTGCCTTTCCGTGCAAATCGCTGCCCTCATCAGCCACACGATCTTCTCTTTATCCCACCTCTAGACTAGTTGGATGGCGCTAAAACACATCTTCTCTGAGCCCGGTGCATTTGTGACTGATTGAGAGTGTATGGCTCATTGAACAGCTTGCTCGGTGACCCGCGTGTGTGTGCTCCCAGATGGGGGTAGCTCGTAGTACTGGTCATTATCCTTCCTGGGGAACGATTCGCACCTCAGCATCAACTCGTTCTCTGTGGCTGTGTTTGCCTGATTGCCTTCGCTGTCTGTTAAGGCCTCGACGGTCATGCCTGCCTGAGGGTTGGCATATTTTGCTGCTCTCCAAACCTCAGCTCCCCTGGGGTTTAGCTAGCGATCACTTCACATTTAGCTCTTCGATTGCCAAATCAACTTTTGGAGCTTTGCTATTCCCCTGGCAGCCTCCTCCGAATTCCCTCATTTTGTTTCTCTTGCAACAGCGTTTGTTCATTCTTTGATCTCGGCATTCCACCACCTCATTGATTTGGCACAGACTCTGATCTTCTGTGTTGGGGCGTTGAGAACGCTGCTTATTTCTTTCTGACACCATTCGGCCTCCTGCTCCACTTGGTCTTCTTTGCACTCTGCATTCAGATGAGCCCTTTCCTTCACTAAGTCCCTGCATAACTTCTCTGCTGCTTCCATGTCCTTCCACATCATTGCAGTTAAGTTCCAACCGACTCCCCACTTGTGATCCGTGTCCGCCTGCCCATCCATGTCCACTTTCCATGTTATGACTTCGTGCTAGGACCCGGTGGCATCGTCATCTGGCAGTATGGCCAATTTCATTATCGGCCAGTTCGCCAATGTCAAGTCGATGGCTAACTCACCTTTCTGTTCATCTCTTCTCCAGTAGTGTGTGGATCGGCCCTCATGTCCAATTTCCAGTCCATTCTCGTGAATCACCGGTTCCCAGGAAGCGGCATTCTGCAACACCTGAGACCTCAGATTCCATCGACTGCTGAGGTCTTTAAAGTCTCCCATGAGGACACTTCTGCCCTGCCACTGACGCTCTACCATTTCACCTTTTACACCTGTCTCTCTCCCCACTGGGTGTCTCTCTGATCATATACATCGACAATCCTCGTTAGCTTCTACCCAGTACTCCTGACATCAGTGACGATAACATCATCGTTAGCTCCCCTGCTTAAGTCCATCTCTTCATCAACCACCAGGCTACTCCCCTGCCATATCGCCGTCCACACTCTTTTTCTTCTTCCTATTTCATATGGCAAATGCCTGATCCCACAACCACCTTTTTATTTCGGTGGCACCTGCAAGGACAGTACATCCGCCATATGTTAGTCTTCTATTTCCAGCGCCGTAATTGTCCACTCATATGACCTAGCGCGGTTGTGCTGGATCACTCTAACTAGTTGTAGCCAGGTCTCCCATTTCAGTCTCAGTTCCAATTCCAGTTTCAGTTGCATTCGTATTCACAGTCTTGGTATTAGTAATGTGTTCCGCGTCCCCCTTTGCCTCCTTTTACTTCACATCCACTATCTCCGCTTCCCTTGCCAGCCCTTCTGCTGCAGTCAACTCAGGTCGAGAACCTACCACCACTCTGTTTGTCCCCGATGCCACATTGGTGGCTGTGCTCGTGGATGCCAGTCCGGCTTGCCTTATGTTCCAAATCTGCTACGTCACAGTGGTGGCTTCCTCCGTCTTCGCGCGTCTGTTCCTGAATACTATGTGATTTCCTTGACTGTAGGGCCATGTCTCCAGGGTGTAACCGCAGAGTAATCTCTGTTTTGCCGTGAATCCCACCACGTTGCAGTTGTGGTCGCTTGTCAAGTGATGACATGAGTAGTAGCCAAACACAAGCATGTTGCCGCACTTGTTTCTGATGTGAACCCATCCAGAGCCGAAATCACATCAGCTGTAAGCACCCGTGTTCATGTACGTTTTGATTTGGTACCACACTCCTGCCACCTTCATGCTCTTCTTGACCAAACCCTGTGCTCTGCTTCACAACAAAGACAACCGATGATGCGGCGATTTCTCTGTTCTACCTCATCTCCCTGATGTTGCAGAGGTTCGCCAGCCACCGTACTTGGGTGGGGACTTTTATGCCTTTCTGCTCCACTTAAAATTCCTCTTGCGTCTTCAGCAGGCCTTCCATTTTTCCTATGTACTGTACAAGAGTTACGGCATGGATCTTTAGCCTTTCCCAAGACTAATTGTCTTCAAAATCATGGACTCCTGTGTCGACAGTCCTTACTGCCATGATGATGATATCACCTTATTACAGAGCCATCTCCGCTGTCGCATTCTGGTGCGTGATTGCCACTATTGTGCCCTTTGCATTCCTTCTTGCATGTCTGATCCTAATGTGGGCCAGTGCCTGCTGGTGGAAACCTGCTATATTAATCGCTGATGTGATTTCCTGGTCCATCTCATTGGGGAGTGGCACATTCTAGTCTCTCATTAGGATTAGGCATCTGTCTGCCAGGCTTGAGCCTGTTGTCCGGGCTAGGGCTGGGCTATCCAGTGTCTTTTGGTTTCGTGGTGGGACTGTTTCCCATCGTCTGGTTGACATCAGTACTGATGTTGTCACCGGTGTCCACATGTATGTGGTTCTCGGTGTTGGTGTTGGTGTCGGTGCTGCGTTCTGCTTTCGTTTATGCTTCAAATTGAGCTGCCTGCCAGGCTGCAGTAGTTGGTGCTCCTCTCGCTGGTTTGGTCCTCCTGTCTGACTCAGGTCTGTGTGTATGGTGGCCTCCAGACCTACACCCTTGGTGTTCGCTTTCCATTCCTCTCTCAGACTCCGTTCGGATGCAGCCACCACTCTTATGACCACTGCCGGTATGTCCTTGCCCCACAGCATGTCATCGTGGTGGTACATGTTCCGCTTTTCATCCAATTCTTCCAACCACATTTTCATCACTTGCCAATGCGCTTCCTGCTGTGCAGTCTGCGTCTCCAGCATGCAAACCATCTTGGCGATGGTTTAGTGTAGCTGTGCCAGCTCGCGGGCTGGCTGCTGTGCCGTTTGCTCCATGCGGCTCCTCCAGTCCCCGGGGCCCACGGTGGACACCAGAGCCTCGCTCCTCCTGCTCCGCTTCCCGTGCTCATTTCTCTCCATCGGCTCAGGTGTAGTGTTAGCAACGGGTCCGGGTAACCCGCCAGCGGTCCGGGTTTGGACCGGATAATCGGTTCGGTTCGGTTCCAGACCCGTCCAAAAACCCGACCCGCTATGTCTTGGCGAGTTGTTACCCGGACCGGACATATAACCGTGGGTTTTTGGCCGGGTTGGAACCGGACCGCGGTTCCAACTTTACGGTTCCTGCAGCTTTGGCACCAATTAAGTATTTGAGTTCTGATCATATTGTAACATGATCAATATGTAGATTGTGCAGTTTTAGCCGCTCTTTCACCTCCCGCTTTCAGATTTGGGATCCGACTGATATTTGTTGAGTGGCTGTGAAATAAGGCCAAATATCAAGCGAAATTCGCGGGTTTTCGTTGGCGACTCAACAAATATTGGTCGCATCGCATATCTGAAAGCGGGAGGTGAAACAGCGGCTAAAACTGCACAGTCTACATATTGATCATCTCCCGATACGATCAGAACTCAAATGCTTAATTGGTTCGAAAAATCTGGGCTTGCAAAGGCCGGGTTTTGAGGTGGAACCCGGCTAAAACCGTTGCAACGGTTCGGTTCCGGTTCCAACCCTAACCCGGAACCGTTGCTAACACTACTCAGGTGTAGCCGTGCTGGCAGTATCCACGGCGGTGGGGGTCACCGCCGTCCCCATCTCCAGCGCCATCTCCATTGCCATAGCCGTGGGCGCGTCGTGCGTCCCGTCTCCTGCTTCTCCCGTGTCCATGTCCCCTCTCACTCTGACTTCAGTTGTCACTTCTGTGAGGCAGTCGCTTTCCAGGGTAGCCCTCGTCGTCGTTTTCTCACTTGTCGTCGCGTCGCATGCTGCTTCCGCCAAGCCTTTTCGCGAATCCACGCAATTGCGTGGTTCTTTGTGCCGCACCCTCCTCCGGCGTTCCATAGGTGCCAGGAGTCTCGTTCCGGGGTCAATTCGACGTTAGAAATTGATTGCCGCTGTCCGTTTTTTGATTGTTGTCGTCGTTGTTGCCTTAATTCGCCTTCTTTGATTTGCCAAGCCTCGCGTCGGTTTCGATGCTGCGTCAGCATGGGTTTTACCACCTACGGAATTCAGTCAATTGGAGGTGTAGTTTCCCAGAACGCAGGATCCACCGAAAGTTCGCTCTGAGCGGTTTTGATCTGACGCAGGACTCATTCTCTCTTCCGAGTACGTACTTAGAGCATTTCCTTCTTGTTGCTTGATTCCGTTCCTTCCCTACTATTCCTTGTATGGCGGGTTGCAGCGCAGGAGGTTTGTTCCGATGGAGGGGATACTGCCACGGCGGTCGCGGTCAGGTTCCTGCAAGTGGCACATGCGATATCTAGCGCGGGGTAAATGCAACTCGGTATAGACGACTCGCGATCACTAGGATCGCTAGCGATATCTTACGTTACACTTCTACATGTACTATCACTCGGATCGACGTGTGCAACCGTTGTTACTTTGGATGCTTCTGTGACTTCTTGATTGGCTTGTCTATCTCGAGGGCCTAAGGCCCGTATATGTATAATCTCCCATATGCGTACGCGTATGCTCTATCTGGCATGAGACGCATCACCCTGGTCCTGATGCATATCCTGATACAGCCACCATCTTCATACAAGTCTTCATTCTCATACATGACATCAGACGGTGCTGAAACTCACGATCCAAGTACACATGCAACAACCGTGTCCTCCCAATTACCGTCCCAGGAGGGCTCGCGACTTTGCTTTTGTTTCCATGTGTTTCCTTGTGTTATGAAAGAAGCGGGGAGAAAATATGTTAGGTATATGCCATGGCCGCAAGCGGCCGAATGCAATATGATTACAAACGAACAAATTACCGTCCCACGTGGTACGCGGTAATATGTGGCGGTACTCGCTATTACATTCTCATTATGTATATATTGTGGGAACCACAGGATGAAACCGGGACGGGACTGTTCTACCGCTCAAAACTCATCATACGGCCGCTGTGTAAGAACGACTCCAATCAAGGCTGGCTGGTTTGATAATGTTCTCGAGTTTGTTGATGTTGAAGGGTGTGCCAAGATGGGGCAGAGTGTTCGACGCCGAAGATACACAGAGGAAGCGAAGGTAGACGGATAGCATCGGACTTGTCACATGCAATTATTTGCAATTTTCGAAATAATCCCGGAATTTATTAGAATAGTTGCTTCCATACCCCTGCACGGGATGGTTTTAGCACGGTAATCCCATCCCGTTTGCATCCAGTGCTTTACACTACAAACAGCGGCCTAATGGAGGTAGAATCATGGATAACCGTGATTCGACTCGCACATTAATCGGGATAAAATTGCTGACGTAGCTAGAAGTGTTGGCACGGGATTTGGCCCGATGGCTTTTGTGGCGTCTGGGGGCTTGCAGCCCCCATCGGTCTAAGGCGGCGGGCATCAGGCCGGTGGCTTGTAGCCCCCATGGGCCTCGCCTGCCCCCATGCTGAGGAGGAGGCCTAGCTCCGGCACTGGTAGTCGGCTTCGGACTCGGTTGTGATACTCAGCTTCGCCGAGTATGGTCTTTTCTCTGTATATAAGTCTAGTGTTTTCCTTCTCTTGTATCGATAGACAATTGAGCTTCTTCATTCTTTCTCTTTTGCTTTCAACAAGAAGTATTTTTGCAAGAAAACTTCCGCATACGCATGGGTTTCCTAAGTATAGTCAGATTGCACTATTGCAAGATTAATGCACTGCATCCTTTCAACAAACAGACTCAAGAGGCACCAATGACTTGATTTTGTAATCCACCAACCTGATATACCCACAACTAAATATCCACTTACTACACAACCATTTACCAACCAACTACCCGCTATCGAACTACTGTAGCAGTCTACAAGAAAAGCACACTGCCTCAACCTGATACAAAATTTTGCGAGTACAAATTGATTCTGACCAATAATTAATTTGGCAGATAGAATGCAAGGTAAGCAAAGCATGACGCAAAGAGGGAAATGTATGGTGCCCGGTGGAAGCCTTTTCATCTTGTGCACACTCCTGTAAAATGCCCAGTAAATTCTGTCACATCCACCCCACTTTATTTTGACATATCTGTTCCTTTCTACAGCTTGTTTCTGATATAATCCACTGCAAGTACAGGTTCGTTCTGACCATGACAATCGGATCCGATAAACAAGTACTTACACCACAGCTGACACCAGACGTACTTTCCTTTTCGACCAGTAGAGTACCCGCTGGCCATCTAACCGCCGCCCGTGAAACGAAGCAAACAGCAGTGCCTAGCGATATAGCATACGGACACTATCGAGGAGCGATAGCGCCAAATAAGCGACGCACGATCGTAGTGGTAATACTCGTTCAAGAAAACTTACATCCTACCATACACAACCGTGGGACGCACATTAGCAGCTAACAACCGCGACGACCAGGACAACTTTGGAAAACTCACGGACTACAGTATCAAATCATCGAATCCCAATTAGCACTACAGAACTGCAATGACAAACAAAATGGAAATGAAACTTACGGACTGTCAAACCACAAGGTTAGCTAAAAAAATACTGCGGCAAAGGTTATAGGGTATCTCACAGGCTGTTTAACCAAGGCATGGTGTCAGGTAAGCGATTCACTATCATTGAGCTGAACAGTCATGGATAACTCACGTCCTATCGAGTTAAGCTCAGATAAGTCACTATCCAGTTCAGAGCAGTCAGGGAGAAACTCACTCGCTGTCGAATCAAGCCATCGGGCATAGATTAGTCACCATCCAGCTCAGAGCAGTCAGGGGGAAACTCACTAGCTGTCGAATCAAGCCATCGGGCTCAGATTAGTCACCATCCAGTTCAGAGCAGTAAGGGAGAAACTCACCCGCTGTCGAATCAAGCCATCGGGCTCAGATTAGTCACCATCCAGTGAAGAGTAGTCTGGGAGAAACTCACTCGCTGTCGAATCAAGCCATCGGGCTCAGATTAGTCACCATCCAGCTCACAGTAGTCAGGGGGAAACTCACCGGCTGTCGAATCAAGCCATCGGGGTCAGATTAGTCACCATCCAGTGAAGAGCAGTCAGGGAGAAACTCACTCGCTGTCGAATCAAGCCATCGGGCTCAGATTAGTCACCATTCAGCGCAGAGCAGTCAGGGAGAAACTCACTAGCTGTCGAATCAAGCCATCGGGCACAGATTAGTCATCATCCTGCTCAGAGCAGTCAGGGAGAAACTCACTGGCTGTCGAATCAAGCCATCGGGCTCAGATTAGTCACTATCCAGCTCAGAGCAGTAAGGGAGAAAGTCACCGGCTGTCGAATCAAGCCATCGGGTACAGATTAGTCATCATCCAGCGCAGAGCAGTCAGGGAGAAACTCACTAGCTGTCGAATCAAGCCATCGGGCTCAGATTAGTCACCATCCAGTGAGGAGCAGTCAGGGAGAAACTCACGGGCTGTCGAATCAAGCCATCGGGCTCAGATTAGTCACTATCCTGCTCAGAGCAGTCAGGGAGAAACTCACTAGCTGTCGAATCAAGCCATCGGGCTCAGATTAGTCACCATCCAGCGCAGAGCAGTCAGGGAAAAGCTCACTCGCTGTCGAATCAAGCCATCAGGCTCATATTAGTCACCATCCAGTGAGGAGCAGTCAGGGAGAAACTCACTCGCTGTCGAATCAAGCCATCGGGCTCAGATTAGTCACCATTCAGTGAAGAGCAGTAAGGGAGAAACTCACTGGCTGTCGAATCAAGCCATCGGGGTCAGATTAGTCACCATCCAGCTCAGAGCAGTCAGGGAGAAACTCACCGGCTGTCGAATCAAGCCATCGGGCTCAGATTAGTCACCATCCAGCTCAGAGTAGTCAGGGAGACACTCACTCGCTGTCGAATCAAGCCATCGGGGTCAGATTAGTCACCATCCAGCTCAGAGTAGTCAGTGAGAAACTCACAGGCTGTCGAATCAAGCCATCGGGCGCAGATTAGTCACCATCCAGCTCAGGCAGTCAGTTAGAAACTCACGGGCTGTCGAATCAAGCCACCGGGCACAGATTAGTCACCATCCAGCTGAGAGCAGTCAGGGAGAAACTCACTGGCTGTCGAATCAAGCCATCGGGCTCATATTAGTCACCATCCAGCTCAGAGCAGTCAGGGAGAAACTCACAGGCTGTCGAATCAAGCCATTGGGCTCAGATTAGTCGCCATCCAGCTCAGAGCAGTCAGGGAGAAACTCACTCGCTGTCGAATCAAGTCATCGGGCACAGATTAGTCATCATCCAGCTCAGAGCAGTCAGGGAGAAACTCACCGGCTGTCGAATCAAGCCATCGGGCACAGATTAGTCACCATCCAGCTCAGAGCAGTCAGGGAGAAACTCACAGGCTGTCGAATCAAGCCATCGGGGTCAGATTAGTCACCATCCAGTGAGGAGCAATCAGGGAGAAACTCACAGGCTGTCGAATCAAGCCATCGGGGTCAGATTAGTCACCATCCAGTGAGGAGCAATCAGGGAGAAACTCACCGGCTGTCAAATCAAGCCATCGGGCGCAGATTAGTCACCATCCAGCTCAGAGCAGTAAGGGAGAAACTCACTAGCTGTCGAATCAAGCCATCGGGCTCAGATTAGTCATCGTACAGCTCAGAGCAGTCAGGGAGAAACTCACTGGCTGTCGAATCAAGCCATCGGGCACAGATTAGTCACCATCCAGCTCAGAGCAGTCAGGGAGTAACTCACTCGCTGTCGAATCAAGCCATCGTACACAGATTAGTCACCATCCAGCTCAGAGCAGTAAGGGAGAAACTCACTTGCTGTCGAATCAAGCCATCGGGGTCAGATTAGTCACCATCCAGTGAGGAGCAGTAAGGGAGAAACTCACTGGCTGTCGAATCAAGCCATCGGGGTCAGATTAGTCACCATCCAGCTCAGAGCAGTCAGGGAGAAACTCACCGGCTGTCGAATCAAGTCATCGTGCTCAGATTAGTCACCATCCAGCTCAGAGCAGTCAGGGAGAAACTCACTTGCTGTCGGATGAAGCCATCGGGGTCAGATTAGTCACCATCCAGCTCAGAGCAGTCAGTGAGAAACTCACGGGCTGTCGAATCAAGCCATCGGGCGCAGATTAGTCACCATCCAGCTCACAGCAGTCAGGGAGAAACTCACTTGCTGTCGAATCAAGCCATCGGGGTCAGATTAGTCACCATCCAGCTCAGAGCAGTCAGGGAGAAACTCACAGGCTGTCGAATCAAGCCATCGGGCTCAGATTAGTCACCATCCAGTGAGGAGCAGTTGCAGAGGATCTCACAGTCTGCAGATCATGCAATTAGTTACTATCCAGTTGAAAAAGGTTATGAAGGAACTTACTGACTATCGAAACACCAGTGCGTTCATGTTAACCACGCCTCATCAGTTGCTTCAATATCTTACTGGCAACCTACATCCTATCGAACCAAAGCAGAGTGTCAGGCTCAGTTATCCATAAACATAAGCCGACAACGTTGGGAGCACACTCACTTTCTATTTGGACAAACCGCCCGGCCCGGTTAGTCATACATATCTATATGGGGGGTCATCACAAATTAGAGCTACCTACCGACTACACATTATACCATTTATTCCAATTAGCTTCACATCGTCACGGCGCTTGACAGTCTTGGTAAGCTTACCCTCTATCAAGCCAAGCCAACGAGTTAAGGTTAGCCACATATTCCCGCTGTTGGGGGGGGGGGTGATTTGGTCAAAACTCACTTGCTATTGAACGAAGTCCCAGCTTCTTGTTAGTAATACAATACTGAGGCATCGAAAACTCGAGAAGACGCTCACGAACTATGGGGGCCAATTGCAGTCAGATTGCCACTTATTGTCATGTGCAATGATCGGCTACTCACTCACTGTTAAACCCAGTAGGCGGTCTTTGATAAGTCAAGTATTCCTGGGACATGGATTAACGGGTTCAAACTCACGTTCTATTGAATCAGGTCATCGATCTCAGGTCAACTTTTCATTGTCCTGACTAGATCTGATAGAATGAAAACTCACGGGCTGACGTATGAAATGCATTGAGCTCACGTCAACCATGTATTTACCATAGGGTGCTCAGGAGCAAACTCACAACTTGTTAACAGCTATATGCAGAGCTGTCTCCTCAGAATTGTCTTTTATTCTTGTATCAGCTCCCTGCTTCACTAGCAGCTGAACAATGGCCTTGTCCCCATTTTCCACCGCATAGTGCAGCGCTGTCCGGCCAGAGTCATCCTTAGTATCCTTGTCGTCAAGTATGTCAAGCAGTAGTTGCGTTGCACTAGCCAGCCCTTTTTGTACTGAAATAATCAAAGGTGTCTTCCGTTGGGCGTGAGGGGCATCCTGTGTACATGTAAGCAGCAACGCTTCCACTACGTAAGGTAGCTTAGGTAGCTTAGGATCTGCAGCGGCATTGAGGGTAATGTATTTCATGTTCTCAGAGGTTCTCTGATACTCATTAAGAGGGAATGCAGTTCCGAAATTGTTTCCTAAGCGGAAGTTGAGAAAGCTTCCGAAAAAGTATGAGGCATGATTATCGGCCAACTGTCCGATCAGTTCGGAAACGAGCTGGGAAACCTCCTCATTCGGACCAATGAGGTCAAGGTGGTCTTTGATATAGCGAAATGTATATTCAATCAGTGGCCACCGGTTCAGATATTCAGCATACGCTCGAAAGTTTTCCGGACTCCAACTCGTGATGTTTGAAAAAATATCTTCCATACTTGGGCTTATGCAATAAAGCGACAGATATCGAATCAGCGTTGTAGTTATCACTCTGTGGGCCTCTGAATCGCCAATATGGAACTTTAATTGGGAAGCAGCTGGGACCGTCAGGATCAAGAACTCGCGTGCAGTTTGGTGCATAAGTTGGACGGTTTCATCAGCTGCAGGAGAAATCAGTTTACGATATAGCTATCTCTCATGGGGCACACACCTTTAATTTCCAAAAAGTTACCACCACTGTGTGTCATTCGCTTCTTGAATGCATGTATTTGTTGCCGTGCTTCATGGGAAGGGTTGTCGTCGTCCGGTATAAGGGCATCCCGCAGTTCTAGTACTGTGAGAGGACGGAGCGCAAAAAGAAGTAATCGGAAAAGCTTTATCCCGTCTTGGATGACCTCAGGTTTGTTATCCTCCAATCTGTGGAACATAAATGTGTACATATCTTTCAGATCCCGAGGAAGGGCATTTAGACATTGTAAAATTTCGGCATCTGGACGGCCCTTTTCGATGCAACTCAGTAGTTCGGCTTTAACCAAGCTCACCCACACAAATACCCCCTGAGCATTTTCAGTTATATAATCTGTAGCTTCATGAATTTTTTCCGACATTTGGAGATCTGTGTGCAAGAAATCCTTCGCATATCTGGAAATGTCGCCTTTATTCTCATCTTGCATTATTATATGATGGACGTTTCGTTGTGTGAGCTCAGCCACAGGTCGACTTGCGAGAAATGCTTTAATCTTGCAACGGTTCCTCGTTGAGCAAAGCTGGCATATTATTTGTATAATTCTGCGCCTATCATCTTCCTCTGATTCGTCCACAGCGTCCAGAATGAGGTAAAGCGGTTTCGTTGAAGGATACTCTGCAAAAGAGGAGAGAATGCGCTTGAGAGATAGGTAGGGCCATTTCGAACAATTGGCTTTCTGAAACTTTCGAAATTCCTGTTGAAATATATAAAAAGTGAACTCGTCCTGTTGAAGGATACTGTGCAGAATTGATCGTAGCATATTCTCATGAGTACTTTCCAATTTCGTCCCTCGAAAAGTGTAAAAGTAATGGGCCACGATACTAGAGCTAGCATTTGGTTCTCTGTCTATATTTTCCTTGAAATATTTCGCAAGCGTGCTTTTCCCGCTACCCGGCTTCCCTTCGACGTATAGAAGGCTGGAGGTCGTTGATGCGGACCACTGCCGGTATTCTGAGTTACTCCAGAGCCACTCCAGCGAACCGTGATGTTCATCTGAAATTTTGTTATAGCGTGTATCATCATACTGAAGAGAACGGAGACACTCTAGTTGGCAAGTTAGTGAGCATATTGGTTGGGAATGGCGGATATGCAAACCTTGTCGCTCCTTATCATATTCAATACACGTCATTCTGTCAAGTTTCTCTGCGTATTTGGGGGATTCATCGATTGTGAATAAGGCTTTCAACTTTCGTGCTGCTCGCATACTATGCTTGACGACCAAGCGGACAATATCCTCTGACAAGCCATCGACGATGATCGACAACTCTGGAATCTCAGCTTTGTTGATTGCTACCACTAAAGCTTCGATCAGCACGTTATCCGGAGCACGCAAAATCTTCTGTATTGATTTATCCTGTTCATCGTTCTTTTTGAAAGCCAGGGTGGGTCGATGGAAATGTTCGCTAAGCAAAGTGCTGAGGAAAGTAGCTGCGATAGAGTCGGCTTTTTCGACATTTGAACAGCAGACAACCTGGTGGAGTAGAGTGTGGGTGAAAACGGTCAAGCGCCTAGCTTCGGTGGCACTTGAGGAGAAAAAGTACAACACAGAGTTGTTTGTCTGAGAGGCCTTAGCATGGTCGATAACGTGCGAGCAAACATCGCTCGTCCTGTGGCCATCCGGCGCAGATAGCAATAGTGCTTGTGAGTCGTGCGCCGATTCCCATTTCACAAAGTCGATATTTTTAGAGATCCAAAAATTCTCCGGTTCATCCCGGTTAAAAGGTGAGATCGCGGAACGATGATTGTCCTGGTCGACGACAGACAACTGGCGTAAGAGAGTATGCCAACCGATCGTTCGAACTGGAGCCGTTGCGGTCAGCTAACAGAATTATAATACTTATATCTTCTTCTTTCAAAAAGATTATGTACCTAGTTCTTGCAAGTCTCTGTGCATTTGAGTGTCCATTGGAGGGCCAGATTGCGGGATGCCATAATTGTGGGTATCTTCAAAACGGAGGTGTGTCAGCCGAATTAGTTGCCGATTGCAGCAAAGAACGGATTAGCGCACTTAAGTTTACGTCACCATGGATGTCCGGGTGTATCATTTCATTATGGTGCGCATGGTTGTAGGCACGTGAGGCGTCTGGGGTACTGGTTCGGTCGTTCACTGGGACTTCGTTGGATGGTGTCGGTGGGTGCCTGTCTCGTGCCGGCTAGGTAGATCATGGTTAGCCCCCACCCAGAGCTCGGCAACATCGGCAGGGTAATGCCAACCGTCACACTGGATCCACCACTTCCCAGACCCTGCTTATTTTGCTGCGGATCCTGCTGCTCAAGCCGTGGCTCGTGCCGTGGCGGTCCTGACTGCTCAGTTAGCCGCGAAGCCGGCTGCTTGCGTGGCTTTCGTCCGAAACACATCTTGAGATAGGCTAAACGTCGATAAATTAAGCGAAAATCAAGGTTGAGCTGTGGTAAGTGTGGTTGTAGGCGAGGTGTACTTAAAAGTTCTTGGAGTATGTAGGGGCTGTTTAACAATTATATTCTGGTTGCGGGGGTGAGATGGTCCACGGAATGGTGGTGCGTTTTTCTCATACATGTGGATTCTGATTATTGGACATTTATCAAAATGACATGGAGCGCCGAGGTGCACTGCCTGGCTAACACAAGTTTGGCGGTGATCGATCATTCATGCATGCGCCCGTGCTCCTATGATAACTTTGTCTTTGGGGCTTGGCAGCAAGATGCCATTATTTGGCCTCTTGAATGACCATGTGACCGAGAACAGCACCTATGCAGAATTCCCTACGCCTTTTAGACAACATTCCAACATACACTGCGTGTTCATACGCTGTGCATCCTGCAGTGCAACGTCATGCAGCCATTTTCGCGATAAAATTTAAAGTCTTGAAGACCACCAGTGCGGATGACCCTGCACCTCGGAGACACCATTCCGGATTACACTGCATAAACATATGCACTCTGCAACGCTAGTTCATGCAGCCTACTCAAGGATAAAGGATTCAAATCGTTTTTTTGATTCAGACGTTGCAGTGGCCTCGAATCAGGCTCTCAGTTGTGCACGTGTGCACTAAGATGAAAATGGAAGTGACAAAAAGTGAATAGTGTGGTGTGGGAACGAAGTTGTGAGAGAGCCTGGAGACCTTGCTCCGCACAAAGTTCCCAGGTCAACCCGGTTAAGATTTCAACACCATGGGTTTGAGCTGGGTTTGCACGGAAGAAGAGTTTAAGGGAAAAGAAATCAACTTTAATTGGGGCACTGAGCAGGTCAGACAAAAATTTTGGTGTAAAGTGATTGAGAGTGGCCGGGTTAAGCTGGGAATGACCCGGTTCAAGCCCGGACCAATTTCGGGTTAAGGCTGCAGTGAGTCCATATGTGGTGGAATTCTTTAAAAAATGCTCGGCATTGACTCAGGTAGGTATAAACTAATACCCCCCAAAAGCTCAGCTCTCTAGAGGTAATTTGAATTTTGGGTGGAGTGATGTCTCCAGGCCCTTTCACCTCACTTTTTTTCACGATCTCAATTTGGATCAGACTCACCATTTCGGTTAGTATAAAATCACGTGAGATCAAGGGCCGGGGTACGAGGCCAACGTGGCAGGATGAATCGATATCTGTACTATTTGGGTCTATAAATGTAGCGCCACAGGCGGCTACTGAAATATCAATGGCTGTCTTTGATTCGCGGCGAAGAATCTAGCGTCCTGCGGCGTTATAAACGAATAAACCACATACACCCAGCTATTACCATATTCTGAGCCGAAGAAAGCTTTGACCGCATTGCACTGTGAAGTGTTCCGCACTATTGAGTGACTCAATAAAACCTAGAAGTTCCTGCCACCCGATGTATCAACATTTTCATGGTGCATCTGCGATCTTAGCCAACAGTTGGTCTGCATCGTGCAGCCTGACTTAACCTTTATGAGCTTCTTGCAGTCAACAAGGTTGAAAGAACCGAGCCTCGCCCATTTACTGATGCATATGCAGCGCTACTGCACCGTCAAATTTCGGGGTAGTGCTTTGCTATCCTGGACATCTTCTCCGTGATTAGTCGCCTTTTTTTTCAGGCTTTGGAGATGAGATGCGCGTCGCAGCTTAGATACGGCTACCACGGAGGTCTTTCCGCTCCTTTCACTTTCGCAGCTGCATTTATTACGGCAAATTATTAATTCTCCGTGCTCCACTCGGACAGCGAGTGCTAGGTTCGGACATTGCCAAGCTTTTTAAAAGTACCTACAGTCCATAGTGTACGGTCGACACTAGTTAGCCGAGTGAAAAAACTGCAACCTGTTTTTCGTGCAAAGTTACTAAGAGTATAAAAGCGTATTTAAAATAAGTAAAAAATCACATACTGCGAGAGCGGCTGCGGGTGTGGTAATGCACAAAGGACGAGACGATCATGGCGAAATCTCGATCGAGACCCGCAGGACGAAGTCCTGGCTGCAGCCCGACGAGGTTCATCTCCGGGCATACGAAAGCTGAAATCTATTAATGCAATACGTAGGCCAGTAGAATGGGACGGTGTTCGAACGGGATTCCTGTCCCGTTTTCATCCCGCGGTTCAGTCTATTCATATCCATTTCCAAATGCACCCGCACAGTCTCCAAGTGCATTCAGATTCATCAAATTCAACTGAGTACCATCTACAAATGGACCTGAAAACTATGACCAAGCCTACCTCATAGTTCTTTCCAAGTTCACCTGTAATGCACATCTGCTTGTGAATATCAACTCTGGAGTATTTGCAGTGCACAGTAGCGCTCGTCTACATGTACTGCTGGCATCACATCAGAACACCACCAGATCGCTTCTAAACGATCAGAAACCACTTTTATTCGACTGTAGAGGTCGTTGTTACCTTATAGCCAGCGTGCGATAAATACTTAATTTGTTTGGACGAAATAGCTGTCACTTTGATGAATGGGAAGTGAAAATATGGAAGATTGACAGGGATGTCTACCCCAAACTGGACTGAGATATACTAGTGCTGTTGAGTATACAGATTTGTATGGGAGCGTCAGGGATGTTTACTGTAACTCAGACTGAGAACTACACAGCAAAAATTTGATGGGGTGTTCGCCGTTGTCACGCAGCTTTCGCTTTTGTACAAATCCTGCAACCTGTCGCACGCAGAAATAGTGACACTGGCGGTGTTTTAGTCTTGCACCTCTCCTTAATCCTCATCTACACTGCCGTCATCTACTCCATCCTCGTCTACCCGCAACTTATCTAGTCTACATCATCGTCTACCCACTGCCGTTGTCTACCTCCCTATCCTCCTCTCTCCACTGCTCTTCTCTACCCGTCTCCTGAGTGCCATCCTCTACTGCGTGCCGTTCTCCACGCACTCCTCCGGCATTATGTCTCCTCCGACGTCTTCCACCCCACCGATGTTGTCTCTCCTCTGCGCCATCGCCTACGTCTACCAGCATGATGGATGTCCTGTTAACGCTCTACAACAATATTAGTGGGAATTGTATACCCAGCGGGAATTTGGCATACCCGGTGAGACGAAACCCAGCAGACGGCTGAAGTTCACACTCCTCGACGCGTTACTCAAATCCTGGAGATGTCGCAATCCCTCACTATTACCACGATCGGCAATGTGTCAATTTCAAAGAGGAATCCCGGTGAATCGGTCGACAGCTTTACCCCCAATGCACCAATGACAGTCAAACCTTGGACGCGTAGGAGGAGAAGTTCTAAACAGCATTCTTGGCCGAGACAGATACAACACCGACACGCTGGTTGCTCCCTCTCGTTCCACTCGGCAGCTACCACCGCCACTTCCGCGATGGCCTCCTCAAGACCTTTCCTTCCCCCAATTTACACCATATCACTTCAAAACCCATCAACCGGCTCAGCTATGCATTCGCTTACCGCCTCCACTCAGCCCACCCAGACGCAGATTCCGACCATTTCTCTCACGCCACCCCTATAATATGAGCCAATGTAAATGGGGCACCGTCGACGAGTCTCGACCACAGGAGCGGTAACCATCCATTCGAGTCGCCTAACATGGTGAAGCTGAAGCTATTCCGGCGCATTCGGGAGTGGCGGTTGGCTCAGTTCTAAGTTGGATGAGTGAGGAGATCACATGAGGGCTGCTTACCCATCTCACGCGGTTCGGAGGAAGAGAGACAGTACGGGAGTGTACGGCGGCACTCAATGACAAGTATCTCCACAACTTCTCCCAAAGGGACTCGCGCCTCAGCACCATCCACGACAAACCTAACCGGGGACGGCCAGATCCACCGATGAGGGGGAGTGCGAGGTTGACAGTATAGTATGAGGACTTTGGAGCCCGGGCAGGCATATTGAGTTACGTGTGCAGCTCAATATTGCATATATATTGAACCCGATCTATAGAGAATAGACTTCATATTTGGTGTGTCCATTCCCACCAAGATATAAAGTAGAGGTAGGTGCGCTCCACTGGTTAATTAGAAGTGCATGTATCTTCAGTCTACTTTTAGGTGCACTTATAGGCGCGCTTAGGTTCCGATGGCTTCAAGTGACTTGTAGTTGCCGGCTCACTTTCACGGGGTCAGTGCACTTGCCAACTGACTTCGGCTACCACTGGGTCCATAATAGTGCACTTGTCACTCTTACCGTACCTACCCTCAACTCCGCACGATCGGCTCATCTTCCATCCGGCTTCTTGCGAGGTAGTCAGCGTTACACTTCGATCTTCGGTGATGTTAATCGCTATGTGAAAACCCAGTCATCGTGTTCATCTTTCTCTCTTTTTCTGTGTCGGTTTTAGCGTAGATGTTTCGCCCACTAGCACATTCTCGCCCCAGTTATCTGTTCCCTGGATGTTTCCTGGCTGCACTCGAGTTCTCATGATTCCAGCTAAGTCTGGTAGTAGGTATTCATCAATCATCACTCGGCCGTCGTTACCTCGACATTGGTGCAATATGGGGAGAACCGTATGCGTGTATAGACTTAGACACAGAGAGAAAAGAGAAGGAAAAGATGCGAGTTATATATGAGAGAGAAGTGTGCCATCAGCCCCGCTAGCAGTCAGCTCGTGTCAGCACTTTATATACATGCAACAATCATGTTGCAAATATGAATGTGGAAACCGTGTGCATAGAATTAGATATACAGAGAAGAGAGAAGGACAAAGGCTCGAGATATATACAAGAGAGTTGCGTGCCTTATGTCCTTCTGGAGGCGCTACTTATGGTCAGCTCGGTCCTATATGCAACATGACAGTTTGCATATATGCATCTGGCATGTATAATGCTACTATGAACACATGCCTTGTATGAGGATATGAGACGTGTATGAGGATATACATATAGTAATGATGCATAAACACGTGAGTTCCAGATTGTATGTCGGCCTGTATAGACCATAGATCTCGACAGACAAAGACACAAGAATCACTATGCATAATACATACAAAGTATCACGACATGTGGGAGTGAGGATTGATTGTCTATCTACCGAGGCAATCTAGGACAATTTAGTTGCAGTAGTCTTGTGCACGTATATATATGCCCTCATGTATCTACGGGTAAGGCTGAATGTCACATGCCCGTATGGCTCCCGTTGGCACTGGAGCCCAAGAGGCTGACGGTTTAGATATGAAACACTCCATCTCTTGCTATACTCAGTAGATGCGTACAAAAAACAATTACTGAAATAAGAAGTAAGTGTACGTGCACTTCTGGTGATTACCATAGTAGACTCCTTAAAGCCTCGAGAAGTGACGGTTGACCAGGGTAAGAGTACTACCGTAGCCTAAACACGGCCATCCATGAAGAAGCATAGAATCCATATCCATCCAAAAACAATGTGAACAACCATAAATCTGAAATTAAATGAGCCTTTGTTATTGCATGATAGGTCTCAGCCTTCTATAGCCAGAGGTGACCGGAGATTGCTGTCGGCTAGAAGGGTCTATACATAGATGCGTACGCACACATGCACACTTATGCTCATATATATGTGGCCTTGTGGCCTTCATAGATAGTACACAATCAAGCTTCTCTATCATCTCTACTTTCAACATTTGTAGTATCCTCCGAATCGAGTGATATTTAATACTAGGCTTGGCGCAGTTTAGTTTCTTGTTTTACTCATACTATAGGCACTCGAGGTAGAGTATGACAGAGCCCATTCCCCCTCCACGACTAGGTGAGCCAGCTAGATGACGGAGATCTCTCGCCGCTACCCTTAGTCCCTTCTAACAATGAAAACAGTAAAATCTGACCGCACCAACAAACAACGCATAAGGCAAACGAAAAGGAACAAGAGAGAGACCGCTAACCTCCGCACCTGCACTCACTTAGGCGGGAACTTCCCAATGTCCATGGCTACCAGGAAGTCCATCACCGCCTAATTACATATCTCCACGGAAAACAGCTCAGATATCTACACATGCCGACATCTACCCACTTTCCAGCCCGTCACCATCCCTATCTCCCTCCAGAGCCCCTACTACGTATATTTCCACCAGCTGTAGTGGCGAATGAGGTGTTCGCACATCTGGACCATCTCCCCACCACACCACCAGCACTTGTCGTCATCTCAGTGTCCAAACTGCTTCATATATGTTCCCGTCAGCGCGGGTCCACACTGAGATGAATATAACCTATCAGGCAATGACTTTACACTAGTTATTAGGCGGGTCACTTGCTTCCGGGATTTACGCTTAACTTTTTTGATTATTCATACTGTCTCAGTCTATCCAAAGTATGACAAAGCTGTTGAAATATGGAAGGGGAGAACCGTGCGAATAGACAGAGATACAGAGACTGGAGAGCAGGAAAAAGACACGAGATATATACAAGGTAGTTGGGTGCCTTGCCATCAGCTCAGCTGAAGCTCAGCTCGGTCAGGTCCATATGCAACAAACGCCTATATCTCCTCCACCTTTCGGGCGAGCCAGCTTGATGGCGGAGATCCCCACCAGCTACCCTTCGTCGTCTCTTACAAAAGAAAGAGTACAAGATTAGCCGCCTCTGAAATCCATCAAACCAAAGAAAAGACAAGAAAGCAAGAGTAGCACTCAAGATTTATAGTACAAGGCAACGGTCCGTCCGGACTGTAGCCATTAGGGGGACTTGGGTACAGTCTAGCCCGGGCTACTTCTGTCTTTGCCCTAGGGCATCCAGTTCTCGAATCTCCATGACCAGGGCAATGCGGGCGGGACTGTAGGTACTTGCCGAGTGACATCTCGTGCTCGGTGGTTTCAATAGGAGCCTTCACTAGCTCTAATCGTAAGGTAGGGCGTATTATACTACTGTATTGTGTCTTAGGGAGCTAGTGCGCAATCATTTGGTTGTTGCAGCCATATTATGGTCATCACTCGGTCATCACTTCATCACTTCATCACTCGGAATCACCATCCCATCACTCGACGAGTTACATGATAGCCTTTGTTACTATATGACCTGAGAGGAAGTCCCCGCTACACGGAGATCACCGAATTGACTCACAGGCTACGGACTCATAGTCGTAGACTCATCCACGAGTCTTCACTCGCCACCGCCACCGCCACTGGTATTTGCAATCATGAGCTTCCATGGACTTCCATGGTGTTCCAGGCTCTCATGTATATAGAGACAGAGCCTCTCTTTAGATAGTAGAATAGACTTCGTCCGCTTTACATTCGTAACAGCCTTCAGAGCCCTATGGATTGACGGTCTTACTTTCAGAAGACTGTAATCCCTAGTCCAAGGTGAAGGCGCTTGGAAATTCGTAATCCAGGCCTGAGCGAGCCATCGGAGGGATAGAACGGACTTTATGCATCTCTGTAATAGTAGTGAAACTTGGGTGGCCTTTTGCCATCTTTGCTCCTAGATATGCAACACCGCTGCCATGATATTGGAAGAACCGTATTTATGAACTATGATACAGAGGAGAGATTCACTCGAGCTAGATACAAGGGAGTGCCTCGCCGGGACAATAAATATCAGTCTCAGTCAGTCAGTTCATTTTAGTTCCTGGACTTCCGTTACATATGACACAACCTTATACCGACGATTGATATATCTGTACGTACGTAGCTATACCTGCCAATACTAGCCATTAGATACAGTCACTGCCATGACACGGGAAATGCTGCTAATCGCTAGAAGGTGTCATTTCCGATGGTTCGATCCACCGAAATAATGACGCCTTATATCAACCATAGATGAGATCTGCTTCACACAGTTTGGGATTTAAATCCTTGATATACATTCGGTAAATACATCTGATTATGATGTTGATTTGTGACCAACTGGAGGTATTGTGTTGCGTCACTAGATGCAACACAGTAATTTGCAGTCGCGATAATTTACCTTTTTCTTTCCTAAAAATCCAGATGCTTTTTGCCTCTCACCTAGACGGAAATGAAGTCTCGTGTTTGGTATCAAGTAAATCCACAAAAGCATGCTCAATTTCCGTCTAGTAGAAAAGGTCCCAGAAACACTATCAAAAATCAAAAAATCTCTCATAACGCTAGCGCATAGTGCATTGTGATAGAGCCCACTAAGCAGAGAATGAACTAGGTACTGCAGCAGAATAAATTGCAAAATTGAGCTAGAGCGACTTGGATCTGCAAGAGAAGGATAATTTGAAGAACTTCAAGACATGCAACTTGCCGCATTGGATTACAACAGCACCTACAACTCAGCGACAGAGGAGGGAGCTAGTGAATACGTTGCATTTCTTCCCTCAAGAAGCGCTAATAGGACGGTGCAAGAACAATTTGTGGTGGTGGAAGAAAGTTCATTTTTCAGTACCTAACTTGTAATATCAATTATCACTCGCAAGTTCCGAACTGCTGATGCTCGATCTTTATATTCCTACGGACTGGAGCTTTTAGCGAATTGACATATAGATGGCTCTGCTTTGTCGCTAGAAGGTCGCACTAGTGCGAAGGCAGAGCATTTTTTGTGCCTGAAAAGCCAGTCCCCTGGAGTTTTGCAATGGGTGAGATGGTGATCTAGCTGGAGAAGTTGGAGCAACACTATGATGCATTCAATAACCATAATAGCTGTTAAAGTCGCTCAAATGCGAATCTTAAATTTTACCATGATCTATTATCTGTAGATTGCGTAAGAAAATTGGTGATTTTGATTTACACACTCTCAAGTCGGGGCCCTTTACTCCCAGGCGGCTAGTGTAGTGAAAATGCGGCCGGCTCGGTACGAGACAACGATGCTATAACATCTGCGGAAATATTGTAGTGATTGGAATACTTCGCCAGTTACCTACCTAATCCCAAAATGCACCGTCATGGATAGTTCCCGTTGCTGTTTGCTGTTCACCTTCTTCCGCCCACGCTCCTTCGGTGTTTCATTACTTCCGTGTATCGACACTTTCAGATGAGTGTTGTCCGTTTCCATTGAATCCGGTTGTTGCTCAGGTCGGATTGTGTTCCTTTTCCTTCCTTCTCGTTTCCCCTTCGTTTGTGCATCGTCACTCTTCTCTCTGGGCTGTCCTCCGCAGCCTGCCGCTTTTGAAAGCAAGGGGCCGTGAGAATCACCTGTGCTGTTTTCTCCTCTATCATTGAGGTGATGCCATCAGCACACAGCATATCATCACCGTAAATGGCATCCCATTTCTACTCTCTCATGCATTCAGGATCTAAAGGACTCCTATTGTATGTTTTTTTGGACATTTACGACGTTGCGATATCATTACCGAATGTAACTTCACTATAATTTCAGGGATAATCCCTCTCGCAACTTCATGAGTGCCTGGATTACTGAAGTGCATTGCAAAACAAAGATATCTCGCCTCGTGCGATCCTACTGAAGCTAGAGCCTGTATTGCACAATTCCAAACCGCCCACATTATCCTAATGCGGATACGACCTTCTAGTATTGCCTTTACAGCGTAGCTCGCGCATCGCCTCCGCTGTTCTTCAGATGGTGTTGGTAATGTGCCCTCATCTGCCGCACGAGCCACTTGGCCTTCAGCACAAATCTACGGTTGCCACCCTGTAGTGTTGCTCCTTCGGCCGCGTCGCCATACATGTCGCTGCGTACGAGTGTTACACCGGCACTCTTATCAATGAGGACCTTCTCATGTTAGCATAGGCCCAAGCAGCAAGAGAGGGAGAGGGGACACACAACGCGGGGACCATCCCGCTCGACGCTACCATGGCGCAGCCGCCACATCTCGACATACGCATATACCGCTCCCTGAATCGCTCCTTCTCCGCGAGTTCGTCGATGTTCACAACAACAGCACGAACGCAGCCTACCGTTCTTTGCAGTAAAACATCGACGCGATCGAGGAGACCAGTTTGCCGGGCGTTTCGGAAGTAGCACTGCGAGTTTCCGAATTCGAATGCCGTGTTGGTGTAATCCCGGTCTTTGTCTATAATCACAAAGTCAGGTAAAATCTGCAACTCTCCCCAGCCGTATTCAAAATTGCTAAGCTTTGGCGCAATGGTTAGATCAGGGCTGTTGTGTGGGTATGCACTGACGTACCATATTTGGGGGTCATGATCAAGAACCGATAGCGTTCCGCAAGCTCATTAGGCTCATGCCCACTAGTCTCATGTTCCTGTTCGTCAGAAATATCATCGTGATCGTCCGACTTAGAATCCGCGCTAGCGCTTGAGTCAGATCCGGTGCTAGACACGAAGTGGCGCATGAAGACAAACCCCTCCGCAACCATCTTAGTAATCGCAATCTGCACCCACCCATTGAAACGTTGTGCACGACTAACGGCATTTCCGAAAAGACGGCGACAGCCGAGCGAGAATTGTAGAATTCGCGAACGTGAAAGGCGTCTTGCTCGGCGCGAGTCGAGAGCTAGTGGAAATGAGCAACAAGGATGCTGTCCAACTGCAGTGGTGCGCGCTCTCTTACGTAGGGGTCAAGTGAGCAATGGTGAGAAACTGATTCAGCGCAGCGACTGTTGCGGGAGGCAGGGTGGAGGTGTTGGTGGGATTCGCACGAGATGACGGTTGGCGTAAGCGACCGGTCGTGTTCGCTTCGGTGGCGACGAATATGGGGGAGAAGGGAGTCTAGCAAGTCCGGCGCGAAAATTGGTACTTCCTTTTCGAAGCGGTGTAGTGGGCCGAGGCTTCATAGCATCAACAGTGTGGTGGTGCTGGTGGTGGTGGTAGTAGATGTGTATGAGGGGAGGCTGATGAACCAACAGTGGAATGATGGTATGGTCAACTAGAACTGCGCTAAAGGTTAGGGCTGCCATACTCTCGGTTAGTCGGACGCATGACAGCAATAATTCTATTACAGCTTCCGCTAGAGCTTTTCATAGCCTACTATTTATACCAATAGTTACATCTAAGTGTTAGTGACCGTGGTTGAAGAACTTTACTCGATGATATTAGAAGGTAAACTTCAGCGTGGACAAGGAATCAGCCATGACTGGGAGGCATGTTAGTAATGACTCGATAATCCCTGTCAGAGCTGCAATCTGTACTCAGACAGAAACATGAAAAATACGCTGCAGCACTCTCAGCATGGGGTTTTATCCACACTCCTTAAGAATTGGGTTAATGTCTACATCCTCCGGTCGATGCCATCCTTCCACTTTACTCATGACATGAAGAATTGAAACCCACTTCAGCATGGGGGTCATTGCCTGAGCGAAGTGTAATTACGGAAATATCCTATGATCAATGTACATCTATATATATCGTACTCGGATGAAGCCCATCCAGGGGTGAAGCGCGCATACGGAGATGAAGAACTCTACAATCAAAGCGCTCCAACGGAATGAGAAATTTCTCCAGTGTAGCGCACTGACAGACAACGCTATTGCACAGCGCGTGCACTTATGGCCAAGACCATGACGAGCCGGGAGACCGACTACGAATTCTACCGACAATGTATCCTCACATTATGGGAAATCTAAGTCCAGCTAACATGCTGATGGGAACCGATTGCAACGACTACGAATGCTACACAAAGCACGAGATCCCTTACCATTGGCCGATGCCTCTATCAGCAATTCCAGTGGAGCGAATACCATTCCGACGAAATTGAACTTAAATCCAACTTCTATCCTACAACCCTACCATGCTACAAATTCCGATAGTCGTTCGGTAGACCTGCGAATGCAACGACAATGTCGAAATGAATGGCAATGCCGGAAGCACTACAAAGCAGCCGCTATTGAAATGTACGAGAATAAAGTTAAAATTACAGACATTTGGCCCGGTGGTAGAGATGACGTATGTAATTCGAGGCGACCACTTTCAGAGACACCAATTCGGAGGACCCAATCAGTTTACTTCGGATACTACGAGTTCCTAATCATCAAACACCTGTGCAGGCTGGGAACCACTCTGCTACATCCGGTCAATCGAGATCTATACCAGCGGAAGCGACAAATGCCGAATATTTTACTATCACGAAGAGGCATACATCACCACTCTCGGGATGGATGGATAGGTGGTTCGCTGGTGGAACATGTGAATTAAAGCCAAAGATGACAACCACAATTCAGTACATGCAGTATATCGGACCAGTTACAGAACCGGAGGTGCTGGTCGTACTGATTCCAGCGTACGATATGGTCCAGCTTGACTGAGGGCTAGTGGAAGCGAATTGGCGGGCGGGAATTGACCGACAGCTAGTGGGGGCGAGCAGCAATGGCCATCGGCTGGCAAGGGCGAGCAGCAATGGCCATCGGCTGGCTAGGGCAAGCAATTTGGCCGACGGAAGGGACGGAAGATGGTGGCCAAAACCTTGAGCTTGAGCTAAAAGTTTAAGCTTGAGCAAGAGCATGGGCCCGGGCCGGAGCAAAGCACGAGCACAACCAAGAGTCGGAGCAAGCGCCAGAGACAGTGCTCCGCAGCCCGGGCCACAGCCCGAGCTCGAGGTTTTGCGCCAGAAGCCGAGGGATGGGAGGGAAGTAAGAAGGCCAGGAGCGAGGGAGAAGGTATATAAAGAGGAGCGGAGCGGCAGGGGTTAAGGCAAAGCAGCGCATTCAGCTTCAAAAAACAAACACACAGCATCTTCTCATACTCTCTCATACAAACACTTCTCTCGCATTTCTTCTCACTGCCCCCCCCGATCCAAAAACGCAAAACAATGTCGTCAAACTCCAACTTCACCAATAGCCAGTCAAGCAACGGAAGCCAGGCCTTGGACCCTGGCAGCAGCAGCGGCACCAGTCACCAGCACCCCAGCAGCACCCGCGGACACAACACTTCCCCAGCGTCCCAGCAGACGCAGGGAGACAGCCAGGCGACCCGGCCCAACACCCAGGATACAATCCACCTCGCGCAAGACAGAACGACCGCCCCGAGGACACAGTCAGGGACCAGCGATCAGAACACACCCGATGTCGACATCCATGTCGTACTCAGAGCCCTCACAGCGGCTCTCAAAGTCCAGCGCTGACCAGGCCCCAGAGCAACTCTGAGCACGTAAGGCATAGCAACCACAGGCACCTGCGAGATAACCGAACTACCAGGTAATGACCCCATGCTCCGTTAAATCCAAGATATATTCCCAGCATTGAACACATCAGTCATGCAGTCCATATACACAAACATGTTCCAAGCCATCAACCTCCTGAAGCTCGAAGCTTCGTTCACGTACAAAATGAAAAGCCCACAATTTTACTCTTTTGGCACGGGAGAAGCCAGCCTCAACCGCTCCACGACCTGCAAAGACGTCGACCTTGAATAATATGAATCGATATCTCACCAGCTGCGCCCATTCATGGTCAATGGCGTAATCATATGCACATTCGCACCGCCACCGCAAAAGCTCCCACTCGCCTTCGCCATCATCACGTACGTACATACACTCTACGAACAACTCCGCACCCACACATGGAACGGTGTACAAAAATTACAAATCGTATTCCACCAGAAGAGAATAAGCCGAGGCGTATACGAACCATCAGGCTGGAGCACCCTCGACCACGGCCTCGAGACGGCCCAACTCGTCAAACGTATGCCCGCCGATAATGCCCGCCCCAAGAAACGAGCACACACAGCTGGGGCTCCGCACGGCCCAGCCAACTGCAGCAGCTCCAGCGACGAGATATGCAATGATTACGACAATGACACCTGCACCGGCCCAACCTGCCGCTACACTCACGCCTGCGCGATATGCGAGGGTCCTCATCGAGCCACACAGTTCAGCCAAACGCACGGCGCGCCTCAAACCCAGTGCATATCCCAGCGGCCATAGGGACCTGCAGGGCCCCCAACAGTGAAAGGGACGACGCCCCCGCGGCTCCGGAGCCCTCACCTCGAGTTTCCGTTCACACTCACAGACACCTGCCAACCAAATGTCAGAAACCGTGGACCTCTACTCGAAACAGGACGGGATCATTGGCTACAGAGCGACCCAAACCCAGGCTTATGAAACACGGTAATAGACATAATCCGCTACGGAGCATTCATCGGCTATACAGGCCCCCCACAATTCATCCTCGGGGAAAACTTGGAATCGGCTCTCAACAACCCCACTTCAATCATGAAAGACATCAAAAAACGCGCGTCCACCAGCCAAATGCTCAGACTCACTACCCTGTCAGCCAAATACATAGCATCACCACTTGGACTGGCACTGAAGCAAGATGGCACCTGGAGGAGAATCCACCACCTATCATCGCCAAGCGGGCACTCAGTCAACAACTATATACACCAAGCATGGGGGACACTCACATACACGCGATTCGACGACGCCGTAGCCGCGGTACAGGCCTGCGGGCCCGGAGCAGTCTTAATAAAACGAGACCTCGCAGACGCATTTCGCCACATCCCGGTGTACCCTGACGCCTGGTGGCTACTAGGTTTCGGCTGAAGGGGAACATGGTGGTGAGACCAGTTCCTGCCATTCGGCTGCCGCACATCGCCAGCCATCTTCGACCTCTTCGCGCCGGCCTGGGAATTGATCCTCCAAACCCAACAGGGTTCGGAACATACACTCCACTACCTTGACAACTTCCTCGCCATCATCCCGCGCTCCGCAGCATCAGACGCACTAAACAGGTACAAAGAAGACTTCACTCAGATCTGCAGCGACCTGGGATTCCGAGTCAAAGAAGAAAAGAACGAAGAGGCACACTGCATCAGATTCCTCGGCATAGAAATCGACACCGAAGCAATGGAGGCACGCCTGCTGCCTGACACGCACAAGAAAGCAACGGCCCTGGTCAACTCCACACTCGCACAGCACTCAGTAACACACAGAAGCCTGGAAATGACTGTGGGCTTCTTGTCATTTGCCTCCAACGTGGGGACAGCCTGCCGCCTCTTCCTTCGTCGACTCTAAGACGCCCTCACAGCGACATCGCGAACTCTTCACATTCGAGTCTCGTCAGAGATCAAGAAGGACCTCGGCTGGTGGCAGACTGTTCCTCCCACAATGGAACGGGATCCGACTCCTACACCCCCCACGGCAAATCTTATGGCTATGGACAGACACATCTGGACAGAAAGGGATCGGGCGCTATTTTCTCAGACCAGGAAAAACCCTGTTTAGCATACACACACCGGCCCAGCTCTTCAGTACCACGGTCCCACCGCGGCATAAAGCCAACCACATTACCTTCAAAGAAATCAACGCAGTGCTACACACACTGCGCACCTGGACAACCGAGTCCAGAGCCGGTACGATCAAACTGCACTGCGACAACGAGGCAGTCGTGGCAGCACTCGCAAAGGGAAGCATCAAAGGCCAGGCAATCAGCCCACTCCGGCAAATAGCCATGCACATAGCACTCCACGATATCGAGCTACACTGCATATGGATCCTGACCAAGGATGACGCACTTGCTGACGCACTCTCACGATGGGACACAGAAAAAATCGCAAGCCTCTACCCAAATTTACAGTAGATACAATCGCAAACGACGCACGAGACACCTGGTACGAGGATTGCAACCTCCCCTCCCCGGCCGCACGATATCTCTGGTGGGGACTCAGCTCTCTGACCCGACGCACATATACAACACCATGAAACAACTTCGTCCACTTCTGCGCAGTACGAGGAGTTACGCCTTTCCAAGTGTCGGAGATGCTGCTCGCACTGTGGACTGCCACACTCGCCGACCCCGGCCTGCGCACAAAGACCATCAAAAGGTACCTCACAGGCCTAAAGTCACTCCATATCGACCGCGGGCTCAGCACCGAGCCATTTGGCATCCATAGCCTACAGCGCATCATCAGAGGAATCAACCGATTCCACGGCGAACCGAACAGGAAGGAGCACCTTCCAATCACATGGGGCCCACTCATCCGCATCCTCTCAATGCTAGATCCAAACGACCCCCACGATGCGAACATCTACAGCGCCTTCTGCATCGCACACGCTGGATTCCTGCGGGCAGGCGAAATAACATGGACAGCGAACGACCTAACCCATGGACACACGGAATTCGCACAATGGAACCTCACCCGAAGATCTATCCAATTTGAGGAGTACCGGCTACTTCTCACACTGCCCAGCTCGAAACCAGACCCCTTCCGCAAAGGAGTCACAATCACACTGTCGGCAGCAAGCAACACAGCCTGCCCAGTCACGGCCATGCGGCACCTTTACGCACTCTGCCCAACCTTGGCCCCACTCGCCCCTCTCTTCGCCCGCCCCCCGGGGGATGGCCCAGGAAGCGAAGCATTCACACAAGAATACCTGGTCCAGCACCTATGGGAACTGCTGGGACAGCTGGTAGACAGGGGAGCATACTCGGGACACTCGTTCCAAAGGGGATCAGCCACCTCAGCCAAGGCAGCGGGGCTGGCTGACAATGAAATCCAACTACTCGGCCGATTGTCATCAAACGCATACCAGGCATACATCGACTACCACCCCGAGCAAGTCTTCCAAATCGCCCGCCGCTCCCAAAACTCACCAGAACACTCCCCATAAACCCCCTCCACATCATTTGGGGGTTGCCGCCGCAGTTGGGAGAGTCCAGGTGGAGCTGCGCCCACAGGGGCGGCCTCCGCTCCCCCCAAGCGGCACCTCTGTATTACGCGTCGTTTACTGTTTCTTTCTGGTCTGATTTGGTGATGGTTCTAGCATTGGAATGGTTTTTTGTATATGAGAAAATAAGAAGCACGTACGAAGGGAAGAGCGAGTCCACTAGCTGAAACTCGGACCACCGTAGTTCAGGCCCGGAACATGGAAACCGATTGGACTATAGGCCGGTTGATTGCCTTACGGTCAACTAATGGTCCTCGTGCTGGGGAGATCTCGGGAGGGCGGGAGCGAGTCAAAATTTTAAGTGCTGGAACTAACACTAAATAGGAAAATCTTCGAGTGATCATTCATGTCAACAGTCCCGTCCGAGATTTCTCCAGGAAGGACAGGACGGCCTCAAGGCCGTCCGTCCTGTTCGTACTCGAAAAAGACGGCATAGCGGCCGGGGACGGCAGCGGACTGTTGACTAAGCGATTTAACCCAAAGGCTATTGGAACTATGGCGGGCACTGACTTTAGCCCGCAAGCCCTCTACCAAGGAGGGCACTAACTCTAGCCTGCAGGCCATCGGGACTAATGCAAGCACTAGACTTAGCGGACTTGGTACGGAACCTATCTCCCCGCAAGCCTCGGGCTTAGTGTGGTGCATAGCCTCGGGCGTGGTGCAGTGCCTATCTCTCTGAGAGCGTCGGGCTTTGCTCAGGATGTTTCATTCTTAGTGTTCCTTCTCTTAGTGTTTCGTTTCGTTCTCGAGATGATATCTCTCTCTATATATGTCTATCTTATTCTCTCATTGTACGATACCTAGACAGTTCAATCATCATATTTCTCTCCCTCCTCTGATTGTCTCATCAAGGACGGCGAAAACACCGTCACCCGCCAACATCCACTATCCCGGCGGGCAGCAAGTATTCAGGAGTTTTGCATGGCTTGATATATATATAAACTATTCTAGTTAGTTCACGGAGAATGCTTATTAAACTTAATAGATCAGATCGGACAGATAGGACCTAAGACGGGGCCGGTTTATGCGAAGGACGGCTTTTGAAATCAGATCTGACCAGTTTACAATTTACGGATGCATACCTGGCCAGTCAATAGATAACTACAGACATACCAGAAGAGCTCAAGTACTTAGCCGTGTAGGCAAGTGTGGATATTAAAACATGGGTGCGCAAGCCTCGGGTATTTTAGTTTTCTGAGGGCCCGCATCTCATGGATGCCGGTAGATAGTTATGAATACTCACTAATTTCCCTCTAAGTGCCAGACATCTGTAGATATCCAAGAGAGATCTGTAGATAACTACTGATATTCAGGCTTTTCGACCTTCTATCTGGCCGGTCTATGCCCAGGGACGCTTTAGCAAGATACTGGGTCGAATCTGAAGCCCATTGGCACAGATTATCTCTTCTAAATGTAGATGTATTCCGGGTTATCGTCGGCAAGGTACTGGAGTTGACTGTGGAAAAGTTGGGGGTCCGCTGGGGGAGGATGGAGGACATCCAACTCCCGAAGCCCAGTATGATACCCCCCGCTAAAATGGTTAAGTCTTGGGCGATTAAGGTCAATAAGAGCTTGAATTGATGGCCAGAAGTAGCTGTCTTAGACTGTGTACTCTGATTTTATTTTGAGCCACCCAATATGGAGCTCTGATAAGAAACGAGGCTTGGTGAGAAGGCATCCCATAGCGCCCGGGATTTCGGGATTTTCGCATCCCAAATCCCGTCACGGGATGGGATGAGAGAGCTTGAATCCTGTCCCGCTATCATCCCATGGTTCACCCTACGGCCTGGGGCAACTACAGTTACACTGTGCTCCATGTCATCATTTAAAACTGTCTCTTCTTCCTCACTTCCCTCTTCCTCATCCTCCCAAGTGAGCTTCTTCCTCAATAACCTCTCCACCCTCACTATCAATTGCTGTCAAATCGCTTCTCTCATGAACGATATCCTCTGCGGATGTGGGACCGGTCCGCTTGCAAGCATCTCCTTGAGTTTTGCTGGACAGTGGTCATGATTTTGACTTGGCTCAGGTTAAGCCACAGCAATTGTTTTCCATTCGAGATCAATTGGTCGAGATTCAAAGTACCAGATTGTGCTACATGAGTCATTTATATACAAACAGAACAAGTGTATATGAAGATCATTTGGATAGCTGCATTGAATGTGCATAGTTGTGCTGGATTGAACCTACTCAGTGGCGCTGGGCTGAACGTACGCAGTGGCGCTGATTGAACTCAGGTGGATATAGCCAGCTAAGTATACATACATACATGCAAATATATGCATACAGAGCAACGTGTTTGTAATTTGCGATTGACTCCGCGAACGAACCAGTCAGCTCACGGAGGTGCGGTGCAGACTCCGCGGACGAACCAGTCAGTTCATGGAAGGCGGGGTTCCCTGAATTGACCGGTCGCTCTGTGGATGAACAGCCTCCGCGAATTGACTAGAACACATGTTAAATTTGTTTTTATCTTGCATGTACATTCAATGGTGTTGGCAGAAGCGGTTATGCAAGACATTTGAGTCGGTGAAACCTATACCACACCTATGTCACACTCATGCCGCGATGAGAGCAATTACCTTGCACAAGAGTTCAATTGTCTATCGTACAGAAGTGATTGCCCTCAAATAGCAACAGAGCTATGTAAGGGAAAAACCATGCCTTTATATACAGGAGGTGGAGTTATTGTATATGCAGGTCTGAGCCGGAGATGAGTCTCGTATGGCCGGAGATGATGATGTCTTGTATGGCCGGAGACAGTGATGTCTCGTATGGCCGGAGATTACTGTTGACTCTGATAAGGGCTGATGGCATCCAGCTGTACTTGCATTCTCATATATATTGGCCTTGTGGCCCTCTTAGATGGAATACAATCAAGCTTCTCTATCATCACTATTTGAACAGATACTAGAATGCACAAGAGAGTGATTTTTAATGATCTGACAAATTGGACTCATGCATAAACTATCACTCACCAGCTGCTTCTCCACTAATTCAGCTCTTCTTGTGTACGACATTATTGGTCTCATCAACTTGCTGCTTCTCATCTGGATAAGTCTCTGTCACTTAGTCATCCCTGAGCGGTATCCTTAATGATTGCTGCACTGTTCCTGTTCATTGTGCTTTCGCTGCCGTCCACCATGCCATGATCCGTCTTGTTCTATTTGCTGTATAGGTGCAAGGCCGCTCTCGAACTGTGCTTCCTCAGCTCACGTGTGCTTTAGTCACCGAGCGGTCGGTTTCTTTATTCCCAGGGATCCGAGCATAACCTAGTATCCAGCGAATTTCCATCTCAATACAATGGTCGCGGACAGCTTATGCTTCCCCGTTTATGCACAGGGCTAGTTTCTGTCCTGGGCCCGGCTGTTGAGAGCAATTGCGTACAAAAGGATGTTAAATTGTCTATAGATCTATCTAACGGTACAGGCTATGGCCTTATATATATAAGGAATCCAGAGACTGGCGGAAATGATAGAGTGGTTTTTAAAGCGGCAAGTGAAAAGTCTTGCAATTGCGGGTGGCGAGTGTCTCACCGTGAATGAATCTACTTGGCAACTCAGTGTACTGGTGACATCGTCCTAGAGCCTTCTAGAAACAGCCTCTAACACTTATTAGTAATCTACCTAAAACGGTTCGGCTACCGAGAGGACGACAAATGCTGGTGGTGTGAAGGGACAGTGTCCCAGACGCGGGAGCACCTCTTCCGCCACTGCAGCCGGTGGAGAGACCAGCAGAACGTGCTCTGGAAAGCGGTGGGAAAGGTGACAGGCTCTCAAGCAGGCAGATGCCGACACGTGCAGGTCTCTGAGCTGTTTTCCATGGAAGAGTGCGATCAAGCGGTGGTGGACTTCCTGGCGGCTACTTAAGTCGGGAAGTTCCCGCCCAGGTGAATGGCGGTATGGAGCGGGCGCAGAGCTCAGAGCTCAGGTGCGGGGGGCGGCGGCAACGGGTTTATATCTTTATATCCTTTTATCTTTTGTCTTTCATTTGTCAGCGGGGACGAAGGGTAGCGGGGGGGAGCTCCGCCATCTAGCTGGCTCGCCCGGAGGCGGAGGGGGTTATTAGGTCCTGTCATACTCTAGTAAGAGTGATTACAGTATGATTAAACAACAACAACTTATTAGTAATCTTAGGTAAATGTCCGTCAACGTCGGTTCCAGGTGTACTATTCAAAGGACTGCTACTTGTGAGTTGCTAAATATCGTCGCCGCTTTTACTCCATATGCACGCGGTATCTCCCTTTTGTTAGTTGTCTCTCTGAATGCAATCCTTATTGCCTTGCCTTGCCGTTCCCGTTCTCGGCAACATCCATTCGTCATGGAACTCACAAATTGTAAAACGAGTTGAATGACTCCAGTCCTTGAATTTACCTACATCATGTACTGCTAAACTCTATCTATCGTGACTGGTTTACGCACCTGTAGTCATATAATATCCCAATGCATGATATCTGCCTGGGACAGTAGAGTTAGCTGGGGACGGTGTTTTTGCCATCCCCGGCAGTCCCGGCCGTCATGTTCACAAAGTTGCAGATGAAGAGTGACAAGCGGAAACAGCTTCAGAAGTCTCCAAAGACGCAAGATAGTGACGGTGAGAGCAATGGTAAAGGCTGTTGTTGTTGTTTAATCATACTGTATTGACTCTAATTAGAGTATGACAGGACCCTGATATCCCTTCCGCCACCGGGCGAGCCGGCTAGATGGCGGAGCTCCCCCCCCGCTACCCTTCGTCCCCGCTGACAAATGGAAGATAAGAGAAAGACAGAAAGCAAGACGAAAAGAGAGAAAGAAAGAAAGAAAGAAGGAATGGTATAGCCCCGCTGCCTCCAATGCCGCCCCTGAGCCCCAAGCCCTGAGCCCGCTCCATCCCGCTACTTCAACTGGGCGGAAACTTCCCAACCTCAGTGGCCGCCAGGAAGTCCATCACCGCTTGGTCGCACTCTTCTATGGAAAAGAGCTGAGAGATCTGCACGTGCCGGCATCTGCCCACTCTCCAGCCCGTCGCCTTTCGCACCGCCTTCCATAGTTCTCTCTGGTGGACTCTCCACCGCCTGCAGTGGTGGAAGATGTGCTCCCGCGACTGGGACACTTTCCCTCCACACCACCAGCATTTGTCGTCATCTCGGTGGCCGAACTGTTTTAGGTAGACCCCCGTGGGTGCATGCCCGGACTTTAATCGGTAGAACCTGGCGGCCAGCAGCTTTATACTTGTCATCGGGATAGGTCTCTTGGTCCCCACCTTGCCCATGAGTCTGTAGCTGAAGTGTTTGCTGCACTTGTCGGCCTCCCACTCCGCCTTGGCTGCCAATCTTCCCTCAGAGATTCGTCTAGCCCTATTCGAGGCCGAGGTGTATGGCAGCTCTATCACTGTGCTTCTGCTTGCGTCTCGGGCCAAGTTCGCCTGACGGTCTGCTTCGTCGTTTCCTGGGATGCCGGAGTGCCCCGGGACCCAGTGGATCTCGGTTGCGATGCCGTGGCCGAGGAGGCTCCGCGCCCTCCTGTTGATCCGCCTCGCCAGTCGCTGCCCCTTGGCCCGGCTCAAGGTGTGCCGCTCGTCGGATTGCGGCCTGCGAGTCGCTGAAGACTGCCACTGTCTTCACTCCATGCTTCTGCAATGGGTCTCTCTTCTCGATCGCCAAGTCAAGCGCGAGTCCGATCGCCAACAGTTCGCCGTCGAAGACCTCCATGCGTCCGGTGCCCAGAAAGCTGTGGCGAGACCTCCATTCATTTCTGTGTTTACACACTGCTGCGGCTCCCACTTGGCCATCGTCTGAGCACGATCCATCTGTCCACTACATCCAGACCGCTTCTCCGACTTTGGCTTCTTTCTCTCTTGCCCAGCGCTGCGCGGCGCTTTTGGCTGCAGTGGCGTTGTCCAGTATGGTGGTCCTGACCGCTGTCTCTTCGACCGGGGCCGGGCAGTTCATGCCTCCAGTTGTCCGGCCAGGCTGATGCTCTCTCCTGACTGCTCTGCATATCGGTGCTCCGGAAGAGGGGTTTTTGTGTAGCTCCTTTAGTTTGCTACTGCATGCGTTTTCTATTCTCGCTGCGAATCGCTGTTGTCTGGAGTCCAAGATTACTGGCGCCGGTGTAAGCACTGACTCTCTCATTAGTGCACCCCGCGGAGTCGTGGGCAGCGCGCCCAGGATGGATCTGGCTTGTCGATTGAGGAGGAGTTGGAGGTCGTCTCACCTGCCTACTTCCGTGGGATCCCACCAGAGCTCGCTGCCATATAGTGCGACCTCTTGGACGCACGCGACTTGGACGGCCCTTACGCTCTCAGGGACAATGCCGTATGTCTTGGTTATGGTTCGGAGCCTGGCTTCTGCTGCCCTGGTTTTCTTCATGCATCGGTTGTGGTGCTCCTTGAACATCAGATGTGCATCCATCCCCACGCCCAGCCAGTGTGTCGCCTGTGCGTTGAACCTTACGGACTCGTTTCCGACTCTTATCTTTGCTGTCAGTTTTGGCTGCAGGTGTTTCCGGTGGCCTCGTCTGCGCGTGAATAGTGCCGCCTCCGTCTTTGCAGTGTCGAACTGTAGACCTCGTCTACTTGCCCACTCAATGCTCTTCGCTGCGCATCTCAAAACTATCGAGACGACATGGTTGACATCGCTCCAGGTCGCCACCCAGCCGAGGTTGTCTACAAAGAACAGCCCCTCGGCTTCTGATACATACTCTTCGACCCATTTGATTAGTCCTCAGGTGTAGATCACAAAGAGGATCGGTGACACAGGTGAGCCTTGCGGGACCCCTGCCTCCACTGGGTGTCTTTCCATGGCGTTCCCCTCGATTACCATCTCCACCGTTCTTTCCGACAGGAAGCTCTCCGTCCATCGTATAAGGTCTCCGTCCATTTGCCTGACCTTCGTCAAGTTGACTAATCTTCCTTTTGCCACGCTCGGGAAGGCTGCCTTGCTGTCCATGAGAAGCACGCCTGTTATGTGGCCGTTTGTCCAAGCTGCGTGAGCTCTGTCGACCATGATGGCCGCTGCATTGATGGCTGGCCGTCCTTTCCTGCTTCCGAATTGTCCGTCGCTCAGTAGCCCTCTCCTCTCGGCCTCTTACGACAGCAAATCCGCGGCTACTTTCTTGACCACTTTTCCCATGCAGCTAAGCAGCGATATGGAGCGGTAGGCCTTTAGCTTCGTATAGTCGTCTTTGCCAGGCTTGGGAATCACCACGCCGCTAGCCCGCTTCCATACCGCTGGGTGTCTTCCCGGGCGCATTGCCGCCCTTGTCAGCCTCACGATCCTCTCTTTGTCCCACTTCTAGAGCAGCCGTATGGTGCCAAAAGACAGCTTCTCTGGTCCCAGGGCCTTCTTGACTGACTGACAATACAAGGCTCGCTCGACTGCTTGCTCAGTGACGCATGTGTGTGCGCTTCCCGCAGGAGGTAGTTCGGAGAACTGGTCGCCGTCGTTCGGGGGGAAAGATTTGTGCCTCAGCATCTCCTCCTTCTCCAATGAGGTGTTTGCTTGCTTGCCCTCTCTGTCCGTTAATGCCTCCACAGTCATGCCCGCCCGAGGGTTCGCGTATCGTGCCGCTCTCCACACCTCGGCTCCCCTCAGGTTGTTCTAGTCATCTCTCCACCGTTCTCTCTTGCACCGCCCAATCGACTTTTGGAGCTCTGCCTTCGCCCGGGCAGCCTCCTCCGAGTGCCGTCTTCTCCTTCTCTCTGTCCCTACCGTCCTTCTTCTGTCTTTGATGTCGGCGTTCCACCATCTCTTTAATCTGGCACAAATCCTGATTATCTTTGCTGTGGCGTCGAGAACGCTGCTCATTGCTTCCTGACACCATGCGGCCTCCTGCTCCACCTCGTCCACTGTGCACTCTGCATCCAATTGAGCTCTCTGCTTCGCTAGTTCCGCCCATACCTTCCCCGCTGCTTCCACGTCTTTCTCTGTCATTGTTGCCAAATTCCACCCTACTACCCTCTCATGATCCGCCTCCTCCTGCCTGTCTACTCCCACCTCCCATTCTACAACCTCATGGTCAGATCCAGTGACGTGGTCATCGGCCAGTATGGTCCACTTTACTATTGGTCGATTTGCCAACGTCAGGTCGATGACCGACTTGCCTTCCTGGTCCTCTCTTGTCCAATGGTGGGTGGGCCTGCCGCCATTTCCAATCTCCAGTCCATTCTCGTCAATCACGTCTTCCCAGAAAGCAGCATCCCGCTGCACTTGGCATCTTGCGTCCCATCGTTTGCTGTGGGCATTGAAGTCTCCTGCGAGGACAGTGCTGCCCTGCCAAATGACTCTCTGCCAGTTCAACTTTCGCGCCGGTCTCTCTCCCGAATGTGTGTTCTTTTGGTCGTAAACGTTGACGATTCTCGTTGTCCTCTCCCCTCTCCTCCTGACGTCGGTGGCAATGACATCTTTGTTCGCACCTCTGCTCAAATCCATCCGCTCATCAACCACAAAGCCGCTCCCTCTCCATATCGCTGTCCAAACTCTTTTTCTTTTTCTTATTTCATATGCCGAATGGCTGATCCCAATACCTCCTCTTTCTCTCGGTGAGTCTTGCAAGCACACAACGTCTGCCCTGCGTTTGACTCCCATCTCCAGCGCCGCAATAGTCCGCTCGTATAACCTTGCGCTGTTGTGCTGGATCACTCTATTTATTGGTAGCCAGGGCTCCCGTTTCGATCTCAGTTTCGATGTCAGTCGCGGTCCTGGTCGCTGTCTCAATTTTGGCCATCGTGTTGTCTCTTGCCCCCCCCGCTGCCTTCTCTTCTTCGTCCACGTCCGCCAGCTCCTCTTCATCTCCATCTCCCCCTCCCTCCAGCACCCCATGCGGCCTAGGGCCAAGCGCCACGCTGTTCGCGCCCGTTGCTGTTGCCATGTCCCGAGCTGTACTCGTGGACGCTCGTCCTGCTAGCCCTATTTTTCTGCTCTGCTGCGCCGCTTCGGTGGCTTCGGTCTTCTTCACGCACCTGCTGCTGAACGTGATATGGTTTCCTTTGCAATTAGGGCACTTCTCCAGCGTGTGGCCGCAGAGTGATCCCTGCTTTGCAGTGCATCCCACCAAATTGCATTTGTAGTCGCTCGTCCGGTGATGGCCTGAGCAGTAGCCACATTTGGGCATGCTGCCGCACTTGTTCTCAATGTGGCCCCACCCGCAGCAGAGCTCATACCTGCTGTCAGGACCTTCATTCGTGTACGTTTCGACTCGGTACCACACCCCCGCCGCCTTGATGGCTTTCTTGACTAAGCTCTGTGCCACCCTGCTCCCCTTCACGACGAAACCTACCGATGACGCGGCAATCTCTCTGTTCTGCCTCCTCTCCCTGATGGTACGGGGGTTTGCCAGCCACCTCACTTGGGTGGGGATCACTATGCCCTCATTCTTCACTTCGAATTCTTCTCACATCTTCTGCAGGACTTCCGTGCCTTTCCCCATGTACCGTACGAGAGGGACTGCGTGGATCTTTAGGCTTTCCCAGGACTCATTCTCTTCGACGTCCACGACTCCTTTGTGGACCGTCCTCGCTGCAGTGATGATGATGTCGCGGTAATGCAGAGCCATCTCTGCTGTCGCATTCGGGTGCATGATTGTAGTCATCGCGCCCTTGGCATTCCTTTTGGTGTTCATGATCCTAATGTGGGCTGGTGCCTACTGGTGGAAGAGCGCTCCGTCTTTCCGCCATGCTCGATCCCGCCGTCGGGGCGGAGCCTGGGCCGACGGGTGCCCACTGACTCTTAGCTCGGGGTGGGACAGTCTCCCACCATCGAGCGGGTGTGGGCGCTGACTTTGGCTTGGGCACGGGCTGCGGTTTAGGCTGCAGTTTGAGCTGCAGTTTAGGATTCGGTTGCTGCTGCAGCTGCTGGCACTTCTCTGGTTCCTCTTCTGGCGTCGTATCTGCATATTGCGAGGCCTCTGGCCCTCCGCCGTCCGTCCCCGCAGTCTTGTACCTTTCTTTCTCTCTCGCGTCCTGGCTTGATGCTACTCCTTTCATGATCTTCGCGAGCATATTTGTGATGCCCGCCCCCCACAGCTTGTCGTCCTCGTGGCGGGCATCCCACTTCTGCTCTCTCTTTTGCATCCACGTCCTTATTCCCAACCACTGTGCTTCTTCGCGGGCTGACTGCGCTTGCACCAAGTTTGTTAGGTGTCCAACAGTTCGGTGCAGCTGAATTAGCTTCTGCGCTTGCTGTCGCATTGTTCTCTCCATGCAGCTCCTCCAATCACTGGGGGTCGCCGGGGCCTGGCTCCTCCTTCTCCGAGTTCCGTTCTTGTTTCTCTTCATCGGCTCAAACATGGTTGCGCCCGCAGTCTCCGCGGCGGTGGGTGTCGCCGCAGTCGTCATCTCCATCGCCACGTCCTCAGGCGCGTCGCTCCTCCTGTCACCTGCTTCTCCCTTATCCAGGTCCCTCCTCTCGCTTCGTCTGGCTTCGGTTATCACTCCTGTGAGGAAAACCTATCTTTCTAGGGTAGTCCTCGTCGTCGCTTGCTGGTTGGCCGACTCATCGCGCAATCGCGTTTTCTGCCCAGACTCTAAGCGACTCCACTCAATTGTGTGGGTTTGTGTGCACGCCCTCCTCCTGCGGTCTCGCCGGTGCTGGGACACTCGCTCCGGGGTCAATTTGATATCCAGAATCGATTACAGCTGTTCGTTTTATAGTTGCTATCGCTGTTGTCGACTTATCGCGTTGTTTCTGTTTCACCAAGACTTTTGTCTCTGTTTTCGTTAATTGTAAAGGCTTGGAGGCCGAGACACATCACGGCACAAATTGGAGGGATACTCAGGACTGCTACAGGTGCCCAACACGTGGCCACATCGCATGGTTTTGCCCAGGTGTAGCACCAGCAGTGATAGCTATAACGACAACGATATCATTTGAGAACAATTGGATGACAGTGACTAACGGAGATACCCCAGCTGGTACTTAGATTGTGCCACCACCTCTCACATTTGCGGATATCAGCAGAAGTTCATAAGGTACCGAGTATACCAATAGAGAAGAGCGAGTGATTCGCGATTTTGCTAGCAGGGCAGTGGGCAAGGCTATTGGATATGGAGATGTACGGGTGAGGCTTCGATTGCCTAGAGGCCGTAGGCATGAAATCGTTGTGAGAAACTTCTTGCATGGGAAAGGAGCAAACAACTCGCTGTCCACACACACACCTTCAACAACACACCTCACCGCCTGGTTTTGCCAAGACCCCCATTTTTTTGGGTGGATTGCGGTTTTACTTTCGCTTCATTTTCGAATACCTGTGTGTGTCCGCTTGTTCACCCCTTGTGTTCAAGTGTACCTCAGACTGTGACAACCACCCAATACCACTCAGTATGGACCATGAACGGTAGTCCCTCTTCCAGGGCAACTCGCCTCCTTTGATGTTTTATGCAAGTTGGCGACATGGTTTTCACAACACGACACAACTGACACAATCGACAACACAACACAACTAGGGTGTGAAAGCGCAGCAGTTCAAGGAAGTGTTTTTCTCAGGACAGCACACTCCGACCCACAACACTCAGAAGAGTTATGATGGAAGACCTGCTTCTCAGGCACACAAGCACCACGAGTTGTTCCCATGGATGCGTCAACCGACTTAAACAGCGAAAATCGGTAGACACATCAAAGGTGCTGTTCACGCCCCAAGGTAGGACGGTTGGGGCATTCCACGGCGATAACCTCAATGAGACCCTGCGCTCAGGTGAACGTGGTACTGGATCTGAACAGTTACATTTCTGGGGGAGGACTAGAATATGGTGCCCTGGGGTAATGGGGGTGGAAGAGGGGAGGGGGTGAATTTTCGTTTTTGGGTAGTGGGTGGGGAGCTCCGCCATCTAGCGGGCTTGCCCGGAGGCGGAGGGGAATCGGTCTTTGTCATACTCTAATTAGAGTCAATACAATATGAATAAACAACAACAACAACAACTCGCTTTCCCAATCGCTGCTTATGGATCGGGGATTGCGGATTGTTCTAGTCAACGGCAATGGAATTCAAGATATATGAGTCAGCGGACACCGATCGAGGTCGAGAAATCTAGTTCGCATAGCACCCCAGGTTGAAGGCTCATTCCTGTTCGATGTGAAGGCTGCGGGAATGGGATCTCGATCGAGAGAACGATCATTTCGGAGGAACTCTAGGCATATACCGCAGCAGCTCAAAGCATATTTCAGAGGAACGCTGGGTACAGTGGATTGTTTGGGAGGGGCTCCAGGTACGGTATCTTTTGTTTCTTTTGTTTGGAGTTGTTTTCATTAGAGTTAAGCACTTACTGTAGTAATACAGCTATAGAAGAGTACAGATAAAATTGAGTGCAGCTATAATAGTGTTTCTTATTCTTCGCCGAAAACTATCACCTCGCAACCGATTCCACGCCCTCCTTTTATCTTACTGTAAACTAGTTAAAGGCGTTCTAATGAGCTATAAGGTATCCCAGCAGGGCAGGTACGCGAGCCCGTGAAGTAGAAGCCGACTCACGGTCTGATACAATTGGAAGCCACCGCGAGGAGTAGGGTATAATGTCTCTCGATAGCGCGTTGGATGCAGTATTGCGGGATCGAGAAATACTATCTCCTATAACCTCCCTAATCTGGTAGGGTAGGCTGCGTGTGGTAGGCTCGTATATGTACGCTTGCTTTCGGTTCAGGCTGTGGTGCCTTTTTTCCCACCTATCTACAACAGCTTTGTTAGCTTTGATCGTGCAAAGCGAAAGCAAGCAATACTGGGGACGGGTACCGGGGCTACAGAGGTCGCATTTGGGAAGTAAAACAATGTGGCGGGGTGGAGAAAAAGATTTGCTTTATAGAGTCGTGCGTATTGGGTGTAGATGATGGCTATTGGACATAGCCGGTATCGGTGGTGAGTTGGAAGAGAAACGGTGCAGCTAAAAGCTGGAAGGCCGCTCTTCAAGGGTCCGACATTAGAACAGAGTCAAACATTTTAACCGCACTACAAATTCTTTATATTATTCCAGTATCTGTCTATATTGATTTTGTATGTATTTTTCGTATCCTCGTTAAAAGCAGCTGAGGTATCGCTCGCAAGATTATGGGTGTTACTCCACCCCCACGTACTAACTCCATCAGCCATCTCTACGACTGTCAACTCTTCACCCCCAATATAAATGTTCACATCCATCGCAAAACCCGGCCATATCAAACGAAACGGCAATTAAAGGAATGCAATGAACGACCATTACAATCTAGCTACGACGTTAGGTGAATGTTGGACTGTGGTAGTAGCATTTGCGCGAAAAAAACTCGTGAACCTGTATTAGCATATAATATTTGGTGTTCGGGAACCGTTCGTACCAGTAGACGATTTATAAAAGTCACTGCAATCCCTAAGTAAAGTCCTCCATAATATAAGTATAATGGTTAATGAAACACGAAATAGAATGCGCCGATATGAAATCACAAGGAGTCACTCGGTAGTCAGATCCAGGTTGTTCAAAAGTAGAGATTATAGATAAACTTGATTGTACCCTATCTAAGAGGGCCATACAAGACACCTTCTCCGGCAATACGAGACTCATCTCCGGCTGAGACCTGTATATGCAATAGTTGTTGCATAAATAGATCTCTGCCTTCGGATGGCCGGAGATCATGCCTCGTATGGGAGATTGCAGTTGGACTGATGGTATTCAGTCGTCCCAATATATAAATGCATACGCACGTATTCGTACATAGACTACCGTATACATACGGCCTTGGCCCTCTTAGATAGATACAGTCAAGCTTCTCTATCTCTACTTTTAATACAGATATTACTTCTGACGATCGATTCATTGTTTATCAAAGCCATCAAGACCGTATATGTACCGTCCCCCCTATATGCATATATCTAGCTGAGACGTATTACCCTGCATCCTGATACCAGCCCATATCCTCAAAGAAGCTATATCTCATTCAAGGCCGTAACGGAGGCTGAGACAAACGATGCAAGTATAGATGCAACACCGGGCAAGTTCTAGTGGCATTAATACTCGTCCTGACCTGGCATAGGCTGGAGAGCTGGAGTGCTAAAAGGCAGAAAATGGAGACGTACAATCGAAAGATGCGGGAGGACCGAGGTCACGCAGTAGACGACGCCGCTGGGTAGATAGGATGCTGGCGACGATTGCCAGTGACGGAGGTGAGGGTAGCGGAGGTGAGGTCCCCGGAAGAGAGGGCGGCAGAATAAGGCCGGCGGAAATGAGGGCGGCGGAGGTGGGGGCGGCGGAGGTACGCGAGGAGGAGGTGAGATCGGCGGTGAGCAAGACGGAGGAGAAAGCCACAGACGAGGATAGAACAAAGGTAAGTGGCGGAAGCATAAATCGACTGTACGCCAGATGGCAGATGTACAGTAAGATATTAGAACCTATTTACCGCATAAGTCTACCACACACCCTTTCCACCTCGCCATCCAAATCAGTTGCAGTACCAAGTCAATTCGAGCCGTTCGTAGGAAGTTGAGTGGAGATGCGAATTAGTTAGTGTCGGCGGGGTTCCCACGCTGAGTTGGAGTCTCAGTTAATGCAAGTGGAATCTACTCGAGTTGAATCTATGGCAGTTGGTCATCGCAACAAGAGTCGGAGTTAGTAGGAGCTAGCAGGATAGTAATCTCACTAACTAAGAACGAATTAGAGATAGTGGTACGGTCGCTGGGTGCACCTGAAGGATAGCCATGAGGATATAGTCGGAGACGGAGAATCGGGACATGAAGGAAGCGATGGGGAGGCAGGGTAGAGTTGAGGCAACATAGATTTGGAAATGTCATACAGTTGGGAGCTGGAGAGACACCATTGACTGCGCTCGGTTTCTGGAGAGGGGTTGACGCTATTGGAACGGCTAACCAAAATCCTTGCTACACGTCGATCACTAAAACCGTCCGCCAACCAATCAGAAGGGTATGGTAGTTATAGCGGGCGGTTAAACTATGATCATGGAGCTGAAAGAATCTCGGTGATCTCTGGAATCGCAAGCGAACGCAAAGAGTTTCCCAGATTGGCCCGGCGTGCCCACCACTCTTAGAGCATGATCCATGCCACATATCGGAATTTCTTTGGCTGATGCAGATCACAGCACGGTACCCCTCGAGACTTTTGACTCTGAACGCTCGCCTACTCCGCCATCAACTTCTCGACCCGCTATGTTAGTTAATATCACTCCACTGCAGACTTGCCGTTGATCTGCATCAACTCTCAACTCCCCAGGTTTTACTTTATCATAACGCTGAACATTAAAGTCGATATTGCTTTCCCACTGCTCTCGATCACCCACACCGCACTCGTCGACACCGTTCTTGTCCCTCTCCCACGCATCGCACTCATCCTTTCCCCCGTCTGTGCTTCCATGCTTCCGCACTGTTCATACTTCCGCACTCCACATTCACATCAACGCATCGTCTATTCCATTCCGTGCCTTCTGATGTTCCCCCCGATCCCCTGTACGGCAGGACTCATATCGATGCTGCACGCATCTGTCTACGCCGTTGTCGAAGCTCCGTATTCTTACCACGCAACCCATAGCTTACTCCTACGATTTACACTTGCTGATGTTAGATCTGGGCGGGCACTATAGTCACTAGCACCTGCCCGGACCTGACATAAGCAATGAGTGGTTTTGATTATTGCAGAGTGTAGGGAGTGTTACAGCAAATAGACAGGCCAAGTTACTTCAAGACCTCCAGTTCCCGGCACCGTCCCTCCTCCGCTCTTTATACGTCCGCCATCTTGCTTAATGCACCCTTGCTTCTCAGCTAAACCTCTGCCATTGCCTACGCCGCCCTTGTCTACGTGCAAGTAATCTTGCGTGCCGTCGTCTACCCATCTCTTCTCTGCCCCTGTGCCTCTTGTTGACTGAGGATGTAGCTTATGCCATGGAGTTTCTAGAAAGGTCAATAGTAAGGTCGCCGACGTAATGAGTCGCTAGATAGACTCACACAGGTGGAGTGATTCACGATTGCTCACTCGCCACCAACCACCTCGCCGCTGCAATATTCTCAGGTTTCCAAGTATATAATGGCAGAGTATTTCCTTCCTTAGTTCGTTAGAAAGTCAGTCCTGTACGTTAGACAATGTAACTTCTTTGTACCGGATTGTCTCAACACTCCACAGTTGTGTACCCTCCCGTCTACTCTGTTGCCCCATTTACTGCCATGCGATAACCAGACATCCCGACGGTCCGAGCCTGACATCCCGGTCCCCTCTCAAGCATCATTTTTGTGGGTCTGTTCGGAGATAAATTCTGCAGCATTAGGGCCCAGTACAGGTACCCATAGGTATTGGGCCGCTGCCAGCAGTGGACATCCGGTGGTGATACCGGTTGTGGGACTTAAAAATGGACGCCGGTGATTTCCGCGATGACACTGGTCGGCATTAAAGTTTCCCTTACAAGCCCCGGAACTACCGGTGGCTGGCCTTAAAACTAGTGGCGGGGGTGTTGTGATGCTGGTGGTAAATCTGAATACAGAAAATAGTATAAAATAACATATTTTCCACCGCATCTCATAGTTCAATCTAGATGTCATGGGGGGCTACGGGTCTTGGAGGAGTCTAGTCTGAGGAAATTTTACTCTGGTCTCTGCACTGGTTTTGTAGTCCTGTCCCGGGCAGGTGCTTCCACGGGATGGACGATGGGATGTCATGCTGGAACTGGACCTGGTGGGTTTGAGCATGAGGCTTTTGTAGGACTAATCGCGTGTTATTATGTAACATAACACTGTACATTGTCACAACCCAATATCCAAATCACGGGGAGCAAGTTACTTAAGATATCCGGAGCTGCCGCACATTCTGCCTGGCTGACACACGCACAGAAACATTGTTGGTGCATCTGACAACCTTAACTAACAGATACGACATGACTAATAGCAGGAATGCCACAACTAACAGTTCCAACGCAGATAGAATACGATGCGTGACTACAACCGTTCTACGCACAATCAGTTCCTGGGCTCGAATCTTCACCGTGGGCACACGTTTTATCTATGGCAGGTGGGTCTCTTCCGATGTTGCACGGTGTGAGGACTGCATGCTGACCAGACTCCCAGAGGGTAGGGATGGCAGTCAGCTTGGAGATGATCGCAAGCGATTGCACAGTATATTGCGATCGTGTAGGTGAAGCTGTGATATTGGCGGCTGAGTACGATCAATGTTCTACAGCTTGTAAGTTTTCTTCGATCTATCAACTGTAGACCAGGCCGAATGTGATTCTGATCGCTTTTGCTTTTGACAGCCTGGAGGGCGTATCAGATGCTCTCCCCGAAGTAGTCACTTGATCTTTTGCGTTGTATGTTGCGTCTTTAGCCTTCTGAGCCGCCATCCTCATCACTTACTGAACTAATAGACTGCGAATTAGCGGAATTGGATGTAGTGTCGGGAGGTCCTAGGCATGGTGTTTGTTGGTTCTTGGTCGCTTTTTCGGAGATTGTGTAATTTGCATTGCGTTGTTTTTCTATTTTCGCTCGGTTTTGTTTCTGCAAGAATGTAACTGAAAATGTAAGTGGTTCACGGGTTTTCTGTGCATGTATACTTAGAACTTCTAGAGGACGTGGGGAGATTAGTGTGTGGAGATTGGTATGTGATGAGAACTATAACATCGTACGCAAGAAGAGGTTGAATTGTCTAAAGAGGAGAAAGCTATCGGCTCGAAAATCTAAGCCTTTATATATACGAGTTGGAGAGTGGTGGAGCCCCTGGTGTGATAGTTCGTGAATAAGCCTTGTACTCGTCGGATTTTCAAGTCTCTGGACGCCTCATCATAAGCGCCCTTGGCAACACATCAAAGTTCGATAGCTACGCATTGAAGTCAGATGGCTATGACAAGATCTAATCTTATCGGAGTCACCGAATCATCGACCAGGATGTCCGTAGACTTAAATATTAGGCGACTACAAGAGCGAGCAACGCTGGCAAGGTTACGGATGTACCCGCCCCCACGTCCTAACCGCATCAAACCATCTCTACCACAATCAACTCTCTGCCCCCATTCAAATGTTCACATGCATCCCAACTCACCATTCTTAACTCTCCTCTAGCATTGTTATCCCCGTCCGACGTTGCTCGCTTCACAATTTTCCGCACTCCCGACTTTCACTCCACTCGACTCCAATCTACCTACCCAACAATCCGCAAGGTCGTTGCGGCATTAAACTCGGTAACCTTATTCCTTCCTTCCCCTTCGTTCGTTGGGAGTTTCGGCTAGCAACGCGATGACTGCATGCATACCTATGTCTACTCACTTACAATTCCGAAAGTGAGGTATGCACAAGCCTACCATCGCAGTTGCCATGCCATGTCTCGGTTCCGCTACGCTACGTCTTCGACACCGACACTATGTGACACCGCAACCCCTTCCCCCGAACTGCCCTCGAAGGCACGTCTACATTGGGGCTAACCGAGCAATACTTCGCAGGTATCTGCGTTCAGTCACCACCGGCTGAACTACAGCGGGCGTGCACACGTACACGTATGAATCCATGTTTGCGAGTTGTCGGAGGCGGCGGAAGTTTTCAATTCCGTGTTCACCTCCCCGATGCACCATCCCTTCCAGCCGAATTCGGAACCGGGCCTGTACTGCGCCGGCATGTACACATCCGACCTCGGGCGGGCTAGGTACTGCGCACGCCGCATGTTGCCTTTTGGCCACAGCAGCGGCGAGGTGGCGACACGCGTGATGTTGGAGTGAGCTGGCCAACGTGGTGAGTGATGGGAGGTATACCGACGGGTAAACAAGGCGCGGGGGGACGGAGGCGCAGGGGGTCGGAGTACTATTACTTCTACGCCGGAATCGAATAGATGGGTTTTGAAGCAGAGTGACGGCAAAGCAAGGGGGAAGCAGAGAAGTACAGCAAGCATCACGTCAACGGAGACAGAAACGAGGCCGAGGGATCTAGCTACCTGAGGCTAATGGGAGCAAGGTACTACTAACTGAAATGATGTGCCGACGGCAACGTATTAGGCGTTTCGGGCACCGGATGGATGGTCATGATGGTGGTGCGGATATCGGAGTTGTTTCTCTGGAGAGTGTGACCGGCGGTGATGGACGATAATTATATGAAAATGGACATTTTAGGGTGTAAATATTTAACAATGAAGATTGAAGCTTGGCTAGTACTTGTGAATTGGATCACCAGAAAATTGTATCGCTATTCATTTGATGTTCTGCCGCTCAGTGGTAGCATGACCGTCCCACGCCGCTCGGTGCTGTCCGGCAACTGCATGTCCACCGCCAACAATTTCCACCGCCACCAGAGCTGCAAATGTGATCCCATTACTAGATTTAATCCATATCCTGGTACTAAATTAAATTAATCATACACTCCTCGACTCGCACGCAGACATATCTGAATGTCTTAGCATCCCCGCCAGTCGCCGCCCAATGCCGCCCCATTAACACAGTTACAATATCACGGCCCATAAAGTGCAAGAGTGAGCGGGTTGACCAGGGTATACATGCACAATTTGGAACGATTTCCAGTCAGCTTGAAATTTTTTACCGGGGGTAAAGTTCCGTTATGATAACGAGGCAGCGAGGAGAAACGTAATAAGCGGGCAACATTAAGTATAGCTTGCCCGGAGACATTCCTAATCAATGCAACTAGAGCCTGGGAGGGGGAAGCGGTTGGGCACTGAATGGGTATGGAAACCTGGCCTACCGCGGGTAGTAGCGGACGGACTCTTGAATGTGCGGATACAGCTAATGTCGGGCGTGAGGTAGAGCCCGGTGGAAAAATTGGATAGATACTCCGATGCTGGAACAGCTGGGGCTGTGATAGTTTCTAAGAGAATAAGAGCGAATACAGCCCGACAAGCCCCAATAATGAACCCTGTAGTTGATCCGAAAGCTATATGCGGTGGTGTCATTCAAAATTGCACAACTGGTTGAAGTCACCCTACTACGGCTCCTGGATTGTGGAACTGCCGAATAGTGTTTCGGGCAGAAGATGACTCTTGGTCGATTGAGTTGGAGTCAAGCTACTGATACACAGGGATCATTCAATTCGGGTTGCAATGGAGGTGTATTTGAGTCCTCCGGCGTTTGGATCTTGACATCGTTGCTTGTTCCTTGTAATGTGTTAATAACTGCAGGATCAATTCAGTGCAATAATAACCACCTTAACATCGAGCCAAATTATCACGTGGGGGATGTCTTAGAAATGCGGTGGAGGCGACGGATTACAGAACTCAACATTGCCGCAGCCCTGAATAGTGGAACCAAGATGTTGACCAGCCTCAACGGTTGCAAGAAGCGCTACGAGCTGTGTACTGAGTGCGTTCTAGGTTCTTCCCATTGGTAAAGCAGTGGATGGGAAGGATAGGAGATCTTCGATGAGTAGGACATGTATGAGAGAATGTACGGGATGCAGCGATGTCAAGAATCATTACCTGGAGGGGGGAAGTGGCACAAAGTAGCGATCTGGCGTTGTGTTCTACTCCATTGAAGGAGGCGGTTCCTCTACGGAGTGACCGGTCTATTCACGCAGTCCCACCCTCCGTTAATGGACTAGTTCAAGAGCTGAGTGTTACCCACCTCCGTGGATGGACTGGTTCATTTGCGGAGCGTTTATACAAAAGTGCTAATTACGCTCAACTAAAAAAATATATACTCCGCACACCTTCATCGTGATCCTCACGAGCTGTATGCCTCAACATCGTCGTGCAAATGCAATTACACTGTGCTCAATGTCATCATTTGAATCCATCTCTTCCTAGTTTCCCACTTCCTCATCATCCGTGACCTCTCCCTCCTCAAGAACCTCTCCCTCTTCAGTATCTAGTCAGGTCAAACCGCATTCGGTGCAATCTCCAGTGGCAGTTGCATCAGTGAATCACTCTACTCCCCTGTATCACCTCGTATATTTGCTTGAAGTCACTTGGACTCTGACTACCCATATAGCGAGACCGCTAGAGTATAGAAAACGATATCGCTTTTCGACTTTCCCACAGCGCCTGCTACCATTTCCAACACTTTGTCTCCATTCGAATCACCGTGTAAATCCTATTTCAGTGTTCCGAACCGGTCTGTAGCTTAGGCCGGCCCGGCCGCAAAATCTGGGGCGTGCCTTGGCGAAGGCCAAGCCCAGCCTTCATTTAAAAAGCCTACGCTGCAAACAGCCTGGTTGCCGGCCGGGCCTGGCAGCTTAGAAACAGCGTGCTATTGAGCGTCTGATTCTAATATTTACCTGGCGATGAATTGCTTATCTAAGATGGCAGCGTAAGAATAGGAAGGAACATCATGCGAGTGATGATGATGGTAAACAGTGGGTCAATTGGGGAAGTAGATAAAGGTAGACAAAATTAGTCGAATTCGTTTAAGACGCGATCTAAATCTTTGTGAAATTATTAGCACTGTCTCACTCACTCACTCAAACTGATCATTAAATACTGTAGGAAAAGAGATGTTCACATAACTTTTAATCAGTGGAAGTCTGCAGACGTTGTTGAAGGAATGGAAGACGGTGGTAGATAGTGCGACATGGATGGGGAGAACTGTGAAACAGTCGGGCGGGAAACTGGTTGGAAAGAAGGAAGGTGTTCTAGTCAGTTCACGAAGAATGTCAGCCCGCGGAGTACCCAGTCAGTTCAACGAGTCCCACCTCCCGTGAACCAACTAGTCAGGTCACGGATCCGTGAACTGACCGATACAAAGTCACACTCAACCAAAAGTAACAATTACTTTTTACACCTGATGTATACAAGAAATAATTGAAATTCATGGCTCTTTCACCTCCTGGTCTCCAATGTACCATATCTTTAACATTGACAGAATGGTTATGGAAAACCAAAGATTTTCGGCGTTTTTTGGTTGTTGTTTTAAAGCTACTAGATCAATTTTAAACATATCGCAAATCGAAGACCGGGAGGTAAGAGAGCGATGAATTATGCATAATTCATGAATACATCACTTTCTGATTGGACATATACTCGCAGACTTAATTGGTCCGACTTTTTGTCAGCGCTGCGAAGCAGAGAAAGACAAAACTTTGTTTTACACGGATTCTCCCTACAATCGGCTGTGTCCCTCAACGAAGTGACTGGTCAGTTCATGGAGCCCAGTTACTCCACAGGTTGACCGGTCACTCCGCGGACGGACATCCTCCGTGAGCTGACTAGAACAGAAGGTGAATGCACCAGCAAATATCACAGCTGTTTTCCGCCGAAATGTGAAATCAAGCGGTGATGGACTTCCTGGCGGCCGCAGAGGTCGGGAAGCTCCCACGTGTTGACTAAGGGATTTAGCCCCAAGGCTACCAGAACTAAGGCGGGCACTAACTCAGCCATGTGGACTAAGGCGGGCACTAACTGTAGCACCATGGGGCACTGTCACCAGTCTCGAGCTAATGAGACTCTAACGAGATCTCGGTCTAACTGCCGAGTGACAAGAACAATGAGTTAGCACAAGAGGCGTAATTGTCTATCGTACTGAAGTGATTGCCCTCAAAGAGCGATTATACCTTTAAACACATGCGGTGGAGTGGCATAGCGACCGGCGAGTGATAGTTTGTGAATGAGTCGCATTAGTTGGAACATCAGAAATCACTCTCCAGTGCCTTCAAGTATCTTCGATGATATTAGCAACTATCGTGGAGCTTCCCCACGCCAAGAGATGGTCTTATGGTGTAATCCATGACCCAGCGCTGTTCTAAGCATCTTATTGCCACCAGATGGACTCGGGGCAAGGACAACTTGAGTGCAGGCACACCTATAGTGACTCCAGCTACCGTTTGCCGTAGCCAAATCCTTTGGCCTGAAAATACCTGCTTTGCAGAAATCAATTAGACAACACTGGCTGTATTTCGGTATGTTAGATATTAACGGCAATGATGCCGATGTTCTAGGTGCAGACTTGACCGTACCAAGCCCTTCCTCAGACTGGAACCGTCCGGTCTATTGACATTTCACAGACAACTTGGCATCAGATTCGCATCACCAATCATCACTCGATATCATGGCATTTCGCCTCAGATTGTTGCGCGATAAGCCATGGATGATCACTCGTCCATTAGTCAGTAACAAAATTGAAAGTCCCAGAGAAAATTTTGTCCGGCAGTCTTAAGTTCCTTAAGACCACTCTCCAGTCCTTTCCAGCAGCTTGTAGGCCTTTCGGGTTAAATCCGAAGTCAACCAATAGAAGCACCAACAACTTCGACGGCTTGCGCCAGCATCTTTTCAATGCCTACTTTCGCCCAACGCACAGAGGAACGGTAAAAGGGTGTAGCAAGCATTGTACACTCCCGGGAGTTTATGTCAGTTATTTGATTGTTTTTATGACTTTCTAAATTCTACTAACTAGATCCACCCACACGGTAAGGCAATACACGAAGAAACTCAAAGCCGGTATTGCAGTAAATGAACCTCATAAACCCGCTAAACACCAAACACAACACCTATGCCATGACCCAGAGAATAGTGCAAATTCCCACCGTACCAAAGACAAACACCAAACACTTAAAGCGAGAATATCACCTGAGCAGCCATTTCAGCGCCGCCAAATCTTCCTGCATCTGCTTCTCGCCTGCCTCCTCTCCCACCCATGCCATCCCGAAATCTACTACTACAAGCGCTCTCTCATACTCCGGGTGGACCAGAATATTGCTTGCAGACAGATCCCCATGGCACACACGGCACTCGTGCATTTTTGCCAAGAGCTCGCAGGCGTCCTTCTTCACATAGCTGTGATCGATACTCGATTCTGCAAGTGTAGAGTACGGTACGTACTCCAACAGCAGATAAAATGCGTCCGGGTCAGAGGTGGTTGTGAAGACGCCGATGCACCCCGGAATGCCGTTGCCCTGAAGATCAAGGAGCGCAGAGTAAGCGCGGAGTTCTTGGAGCAGTGCGATGCGGCGGTAGAAACGTTTCGCGACGACCTGGGCGACAGGGGACAGGGGGTGCTGGGTAGATGTGGTGGCGACGAAAACGGTGGGCTTGAAGCGGTGAGTGACCTGGACGTTGAGACAGTCTGTGGAAGAGAAGATGTTATTCTTGGAGATGTTGAGGTGCAGCATCCCAGCGCAGGCGTCCTTGCCGCCGTCGCTGTGGTAGCCGGACTCGGTATCCGTGTTGCAGGCGCCGAGGTGGATGCCCGAGTATTTTTCTGGCTGAGGGAACTCGGGGGAGAGGAGGTAGTCGTCGGTGGTGAGCGCTAAGGCATACACTCGGGAAAACATTGTTTCAGAGAAATACATGATTGGATTCCTATTGCGCTGGGTGCGCCCGTCCGTACCAGTATTGAGCGGTGCGCGGGGAGTGGGGAAAAGGGCTTTGTAGTCGCAGGAACGGAGCTTTGCGCATTCGGAGCGGTAGACGCGCGCTCCCGGGATTCCAGGCTTGTCTTCGTCTTTGAGGGCGTGGTAACCGGAGAATGCGATTAGCTCGCGAATGGTAAACTTGCGGTCCTTGGTTGTGGTAGTGGATGCCGAGCGAGATGGGTTCGTCAAGCTCGCCCCGGTTTTCGAAGAACCAGGGAGATTATTTGAGGGAGGGGTTGTTGTAGACATGGATGAGGTAGGTTCGCAGTCACTTGGATTGATCTCGGTACGATATGCCATGGTTTCTCGCCGAAGGTAGTCCGATGAAAGTTTTTCGGTGGAATGTTCTAGCGGGGATGTTGCGTGTGGCGTAGTCTCGATGCCATCCGGAGCCTCTGCACAGACATAGTAGATATCCCCGTCCGGATCACCAAAGTGGGGTGCGCTGAGGTAAAAGAACCATGCTATGCGCTCGTCCATCAGAATAATCCTGCGGCACCGCAACTCGGCTGAGTATTTCCTTAACTGCTTGGTCATTTTGGTCCAATCTGGCGATATATCTTTCCGTTGGAGTGCTGCCGTGCGACAGTTGTAGACTAGATGCGGCGCCTTGAACTCAATCAAAACAACGGGCTTGTCGTTATTAGTAGATGAGGTCGGGATGTCAGTGCGGCGGGACAGCGCCATATCCGGGACCGATGAACCCGACTCAACGGTAGAAGATGGAAGGCTGATTTCAGAGGGGAATCGCCAGTCGAATGAACGCGTATGTTGATCAGGAAGCATCTCAAGCAGAATCGGACGCACGGGGTCGATGTAGAACGAATTGGCGAAGACTCGTACATCAGCTTCATTGCGCATTGCATGGCCGTAATCGTGGGGAAGGCTTGCTGGTAGTGGATGACCAGTAATGTTGCCGTCAAAATCGACATGCCTGCTCATCCGCTCGATGTAGTCATGGAACGCCTGAAGTTCGGCAGGTTGTGAATCGAACGGAATCAACCGGTCCGCGTGGAACTCGGTATAGAGTCGGTTGGTCGAGGCCGACTGCGACGCGTCGCGTGGATTCGGGTCGGGAGGCGGCGGGATTGGCTCGGCTTTCAGGATATCGACGGCGGAGATGCGAGGGATGAGGAGGGTTGACGATGACGTGATGGTGGTTGACATCGTTTTGTATTGAGGTGAAGTCGATGGGGATGGGGATGGCCGATGATGGTGAATGAACAAGGATCAGTCCGTCGGGCGGTTGTTTCCAAGAGGTGCGGCTCTGCGGAACTTCATGTGGTATTGCGAATGTGGCGTTGCGATATCAACCCCACCTCGCTTAACTATTGTATATTCTCGGGTCTGGCAGTAAAAGATCGGACACCCCATTCCTAGTAATTAACTTTTGGTGAGACAGGGCGCTAGCCGGGGGGTGAAAATGAGAGTGTAGTCAAATGGTGCTAGTTACTCCCCTTTCTATCAATATGCCGATCGCGTTTTACCCAATACTATATGTGGCGTTCTCAAATATTGCCATTTCTATGTGGCACCTGCTAGAAAAGGAGCGTCATAATCTTCCACCTTCGTCATTTGCGTTAGACTCGCACGTCATTGCCACATAACGTTTAGAGATAGAACGAGAGTGCTAGAGATTGCAGAATAACAGCTAGACAGTCAGAATACAGAGCGAGTACAAAGCACCCGCGCGTGTGCTCCAATCTATTCTACTTCTTTACTTGAGATTTGTGAAATTCTTTGCTGACCGCTCAAGTGTCCTAACCAAATCTTAATATTAACTCCTGAGCACAGCGAAGTTAACATCCTATCGGCATCAACGCCACCACCACCCCTTGTATTTACATGCGAATGACGATTAAAAATGTCTAAATGAAATAGAGGAGTAGGGATATAAGTCAAGCAGTCCCGAAAGTAGACGAAAAAAGACAACCGTTCAATATGGTTCCCTACTAATATCTGAAAAATCACCCGACACCTATGATTTATCCTACCTAGAGTGGGAATGCAACAGGTCATGTTATCACGATACTGCACTTTCGCAGAAGCCAATTTGCGCCAAAAACGGTCGCTGCACGATTCTGTGGGTACACCAAGGTAATCGCCCTATTGTCATAGAGCCATTCATTAGTCGACACTCACATATACCCAGAAAGGGATGACTTGTGGCAAATCGAGAAAAATGGCTCCCAATACTCATTTGCCGATGCACAGCACCAGATACCAGAAGTGGATATATAGCAGTGGATATTTACGACACACAGTAATAGACTCTCAATCTCTGCAGGAGCACATATATTGATAGTATACACATTTACAGATAACTGGCCGTGAATACTAGAGTACACAGCAGAGAATACTCAGCAGTGCAATGTGCAATATAGCGGTGAATATGCCGTGGTAAATATGCAGCAGCGAATATACAGTAGTGTTAGAGTATATTTAGTAGGGATTGTCGTAAGTATGCAGCAGCAGAAATTTCGAGCTTGCAAAACTGTATTTAGGAAGCAGTTCTACGTCATTGGAGCAGGCTGATATCAAGCACATCGCATTGATCGCAGTGGAAGCGTACTGGAGGTCTGGAAGATATCGCTAACAGTTCACCACGCGCAAATTGGGTTTACTCGCAGGCACCATGTTCTTAAGACCTCCGGTGCTAGTCGTCATTGAACTGTATATGAAATTAGAACAGACGAAACTTAAAAACGTTATGTGTATAAAAATAAAGAAATAGAGTACTCTCTGTTGTTTCGCACTATGAGGATCAGTTCTGCTAAAATGTGGCCGCAGGTGGTTAGGTTGAGAGTGGAAGTGATACTGAGGGGGAGACGCGCCGCTAATACTGACTAGAGAAGTCCTAAACGAGTGACACATTATGAAATGAGCTTCTACACGCTCTAGTTGTTGTTCCGGCGACCTACATTAGAGTGGAAGGCAACTACTGACTTACTTATAAACCGAAAGTACTGGAACCGGGAGTGTCTGATTGATAAAAATAAATTGTTCTACTACTTTGGATGATCGATTGACTTCTTGATGTACTTGCTTCTCTCTCTCGAGTGCAGAAGGCCCGTATATGTACTGTAGTCCAGTGTATTAGCCCTTCGTGCATAATCCCAATATGCAACATTACGATGACACATCCATCGAAACATCCTCGATGATATCTGCATCGCCACCAGCATCCCGGGCAGTCTCATACCCCTTTATGAACACGGTCGATACCCAATGTACGTATTGTGATGTCCTTGCACAGCTTCTTAGCTCGCCGTAGATGCAACATTGGGAGTGGCAGCACCGGTTAGCACCGGTTAGAAGCTCATAATGTTGAAGTCTCTACTCTGTAATGTGCCAGGAACTCCCCGACGCATAATCCTCGTCAACGACGAGATATCGCAACCAGTCAATACAAAGCTACTAGCCAGAACATTGGGAAGGGTGTACCGACTCGCTGAAGTAGCTAACACGGAAAATAGAATAACCACTGCCAATTCCACCTTGCAAAATAGTCCAGCATCTCTTCCGTTACGCAATCGGTAAGAAAGTCACGATGCCTCAAAGCCATCCACTAATCCGAAACAACCAAACAGCAAGCAATAGTGACACATCAAATGCAAGACACTACCAGCAAAACAGCAAACTGCCACGCTATTCAACGCTACAGTAAAATAACATCAGTAAGATTGAGCAACAGAAGAATAATAGCAATGGAAAATATTTAACAAATACGAAAAACTAGGATTGATGGAGCATGGCAACCATGAAGGAGAATTCGTGGCTATTCTGTGGTCTAGGTAGTCCAGGCCCGGCACGCAATTTGTCTGCCTTCGCCTTCTCATTGAAACCTCCGCGTCACGATTTCTGCATCATCTAACTTTGTATGCTATCATTTCGTTCGCTAATAGCTGCTATCTCCTTAAGCGCATCTCCATCGCAGTGAGTTCCTATTCAAGATTCCCAACTGTCTGTCCCGACTGGCGTCTTTCGGACCCCAGCACCGCCTCCAGACCGAGTGAACAATTTGTTTGCCTTGGGGCATCTTACGGCCGAGGCTAGAATCCCTAGGGCCTATTCACGGCAACTGTTAGTCCCTAGAGGAGGTTACTGTTGCCGGATGCGCATAATTCCGGCCGGCAATCGGGCCGGCAAACAGGCCGAGTGCACAGTGTGCGCTTTCACACCCAAAACAGGAGGTAAGATGAGAGATTAGACGCTCATTTGGCAGCTTCTAGCCCGGTCAGCACAGCTCCCATATCGTGGATCCGCATTTCTAGACTGTTGATCCACTTCTCGAGCTGGTAGGTATATGTAGCCAGTTTTATCCCATCACGCTAACACCTTCCAGCCTTAAGCATCACATGCGAAGACTGTAAGGCCATGCAGGCTTGTAGTCCGGATATTGCAGGGTCGGGCTCAACCAGGACGAGACGGACGGTTGCGCAGCCTGTTACTACTGTCTGCGCATCAGCAACATACCCTTGCCTGCCCTTTGCATGCTGGAAGTCAATCAATGATGAAAAGTTCCTCACGCGTTCCGGCTTCACAAAAAATCATTCGGCCGGCTCTGGCTATACAATGTTACACGTGTACTTGTACCGGAGACATGTACACCAGTAACATACAATCTACCTTGCCCCCACTGCCTACCAGGCTGGTTACCAAGCACACCCCCCTTCCCTTCTGCCAAATGGTGCCAGGAATGCATTCCCCACTTTGGACGGAGAGTAGAGTAGATTGTTTCCTTTGCAGGTGGACAAGAAGTCAAGGTGATAGTGGAGAAGGCATGAAAACTTCCATAAAGTGTGAGGACTGCAATGAGGCTTTGTGTTTCACACCCAAACAATATTGGTTTTATGAATTTCACCATATGTAGAGTATTTTATTTATTCTGGAGGCATTTGGGTGGATTGTGGTTTTGTGATGTGTATTTTAAAAGCGGACCCGTCTATGGGCTCGAACCCGGTTACCGGCAAAAGGATACTCCTACGCAAATTCTCACTCTTGCCACCAGTCACTTCGCCTGTTGAAAATGCTTGATTGATTCGATCGTTTATCAGCGAAGGCCAGAAGCTTTTCTATATGTAGTCTTCATGTTCATACGTCATGTATGCATGTATGCGCTCTCAGCTGGCCATGTCCAGTTGAAGCCCAATTGACCTCAAACCACAGTATAAACCTTTACCTGCCCAGCTGAGTACCACATGCGCGCGTATCTACAAGTCCTACTGAGGATGACGATGATATAAGAATAAATGCAACATCGTCACTCTCCATTCACCTTCTGACCTCCGCGGAGACCGACCACCCCTATTGTATATAATGCACAGGTTTTACTTCTGTATATATCAAGAGACTTCATCAGCACCATTTTATACAAATTTGCGTGTGTTTTTTAAGAGCCCGGGTTGCTTTGATTTCCACAAACCCAAAATCCGCTTCAACCTAATTGTACATAAGTAGCATCGGACGAAAGAGTGTGCGTTTGAGTAGTTACCTGGCTGTCTCGCTTCTAGTGGATGTCTCGCTCCCCGGTGATTTACGTTACCTGTGGCCTTCGTGCTCATGTCGTCTAGCGCCAACTTCAACCGTGATGTGGCAGTCATTGGAGGACGCAAGCCACATCACGTGGATAACTTGGCACTCAGCAACACAAGTGAATACTTTTATTACTCTAAATTATCACCGCGGTAGTGGACCGCCGCTCAAAACTTACGCATGCAATCGGCTGGCATTGGGAACTTTTGTTCTGTTCGGTGAGCGTGATGAGTGCAATGTCCAATGTTGGTATCTGCACGCCGCCTTGGTTGGCATCACAAGCGATGACGTTTTCGTCGGAAGGCGTAACAATCGGAAGGCGTATCCGTTGAAAGGCGTATCCGTTGGAAGGCTTAACCGTCGCGTCGCGACATCGTTAGCTTCACCCAATATGGCACGCAATGCTGATACCCCTCCAATGTCGGTTCCTATTCTCGAATACTCTATCGGAGCACCTCTCACTCCACAACCTCATACCAGTCGAATAGTCTATCTGCAAAGTATCCTCAACTTTGGGCATTCTCCAGAAGCGACCAAGGGCGAGATCCCCAAAGCCGATACAATCTTGCTCTCAATTCTGAGTGCTTACTCTCACCGTGTACCCGTACAGAGAAGGCTCTATTGCCGGTGACATTTTACGCGCTGATACTGTAATCACGTATCTTCGTCTTCTCGCTCTATCATCAGCCCGTCGAGCAAACATCATCCGTCAGGTTCTCGCACCGCTCTTCCCACCCAACCCGACGCGAATTGGGGAGCAAGAAGCTGTTCCTCCGTTATCGGAGATTCTCCCTCGAGCACGAATCTGCTGTATCGACCCCTCATTAGCATTCGCCAGTATTGAGGAATTGGCTCTCGCCATGCGCGACTTCTTCTTCGTCCCGTTGTTGGCTGAGGGGGGGAATACTCTAGCACCACCTTCGTCCAACACCCCAAGCTTTCTCACAACACGTTCTCAGTGCAACGACCACGCACCATCACCGTCGTGGCTCGAGTCGTTGCGAGATCTTATTTTGGAGGGCGAGGCTGCGCTGTGCGTGGTTTCTGGTTGGATGGATAATGATATTAACAAGCAGCGTGTCTCACCAGGGTCGAAAAGTTCCACAACATCTAGAATGCACCCATCAGCATACAACAAAGATGCTCTACAATATTGGGATTACACCTAGTGTTCATAAAGATGTCAATGTTAATAGTGCCCTTGACTTGATCCAGAAACACTCATTCATTTTATAATTAAGTAAGGAAAAAGCCAACGTATTTAGATTAAAGTTGTTAGCACGGGATTTGGCCCGATGGCTTGCGGCCCCTATAGGCCGCCACCAGACCCCATGCTGAAGAGTAGGTCTAGCCCCAGCAGTGATGCTCGGCATCAGTCTCCGGATGTGATACTCGGCTTCGCCGAGTATGCCCTCTTCTTTCCCATATATATTTGCCTCTTTTTCTCTCTCTTTGCTCTTTAGACAATCACTTTTGTACGATAGTCAATTCAATATCTCTATTCGTACTCGATTGATCTCAACAAAAGTGCACTTCCGAAATAACATAGCCATTGAATACGTCAATCATTCATGCTTCAACCATATATCCCATTCCCAATACCGTAGAACCACACCCCCCCTGAACCTCGTCACCCCCTCCCACCTCTGAACGCAAGGACACCTAAAACTTTTCGCCATGAAATTGAACCTGCTCCATCCAGCTCTGTTGACAGGGCTCGTACTGCCTCCACACCCTATTTCGGAATAGATTGTTAGATTGTGCAGCTATAGGATCCGCTCGAGAATCTGGACACGAAAGGGCCTCCAATAAGGTTGACACATACATTGTTGCTTTGTGCACAGAGACAATCATTTTTTCCAGGCTGCTTGCACTCTTGTAGTGTGCCGCCATTTCAAGGCCAGATTCAAGCGGTGTCGATGGTGGCTGAGGCGGAGGCTAGGGCGACGAGGGCGACGGAGGAAAAACGCATGATGGAGATTGAAATTAAGTGTTAAAGTCATAATGGGGTTGGTTTCATCGAGGACTTGAACTTGCTGAAAGTTTAGGTGTTTGTGACTTGCTTGAAGATGGTCATTCCACATTGTCGGGAGAATTGTCTCCTGTTTATACCTTTTCTCTGTCATCGAATGATCTTCTGCTGGAAGGAATCAGTCAAAATCACCTACTTAACCTCGTATAAACTTATTCAACCATATGATAAATACGAGGCGCAGTTGTTTCAGATTCGTCCAGTATGTATTTTATGCATTTTGGTTCGCTGCTCGGCGATGGTTCGGTGCTCGGCGATGAATGTAGAAATCACTTGACGTCATCTATATCTTGATCTAGATACTGTGTACGCAAATGGCAAAGTTATGATATATGGCATGGATGATCGCGAGGCTCCCGACCTTCACCGGAAAGTGGGTCCACACTGCTCAACAGCTATCTGACGTGTTCCGCAAAAGCTCCAGCATGGTTTGTGGTGCATACCAAGGGATCATATGTATATAGCTAATATATTCTCGACATGCGATGCCCATAGTAGGCAAGATAGAGAGAAATGGAACTGTGCTTAGTTGGCCTAACTTCGAGAAGCATCGATTTAGATCATCATGTGACGACGACATTAGCTTGGCAAAACGTAACTTGAACAACGCTAATACTGCATATCCAATAATATGTGTGTCTGCTGTCACTTGTGTCTGCGCGTATTGCGCCAAGGTAAATGCCTGAGGCATCGCCTCGGATGTTGTAACACAGCTATCGCGGACGGTGATCCCGCGTCAGACATCATATGACAGCTGATATTGCACCGCCAGGAATTATATGCATATGTACGCAGCAGCTGATGTCGTGACACGTGTTCCCAATGTTTTTACTAGTCTGGACGGACCCGGTCTCAGTACGGTCTGGTCTACCGGAGGGGTAGGGCCGGACTTCACGCGACGGCAGTCTTGCACTGGACCAGTCCAGTCTAGACCAGTCCAAAAATGATATTCTATTGCATAAGCTACAGTGAAATAGAAATACTAAGCCACAGCAAAAACGTAATCGATCTCACCATTATTATTTCGTCCAAGCCCATCCCTAGTTCATTCTCACTCCGTATTACCTCGTATATAATGTTCTAGTCCATCCACGGCGGATGTTCCTCCGCGGAGAGACCGGTCCATTTGCGGAGTCCCACCCTCCGTGACTGGACTGGTTCATTCGCGGAGTGTACCCCACCTCAGTGAGTGGACTGGTTCATTTGCGGGGCATACATACAAAGTGCTAATTACACTCAATAAACAATATGAATTACTCATACACTATTGATAATCACGATCCCTACGGTCAGTTGTGTCGCTCAATGTCGTACCCATCATGGATGCCATTCGATTGGACGAAGACAAGGCGGCCTTCGTGACTGAAATCGCGGACGCTTCGACTGGTGCCGCCCTTTATTCTCAACCCGGAGGTTATCAGGGTTGTGGGCGTGGGCGTGGTGGACGTGGGAGATTTGGACCACAAAAGACGCACCGATGCACCTACTGCAAGATGGACAATCACACCACCGAAGCATGCGACATGCGGAAACGCGCTCAGAGCGGAAACGGCAATTCCGGTGGAAATGACAGCTCTGGAGGAGACAATGCTGGAGGAAGCGATGAGAAAGCATGCTACCATTGCAGAATCCCAGGCCACATCAGACCCGATTGCATCCACTACAAACGAGCGAAGGAAACACGCAACAGAGTTCGCAAAGGCACAGCATCAATCGCCACCGCCGGAGATCGAGATCTCATCTGACTATCCGGTTATGCTCTCACCGCCTCCTCCCTAACGACTTGGGTTATCGATTCTGGGGCCTCTCACCATATGTGCAACGATCGCAGCTCATTCAAGTCAGTCAAGAAACTACACCGACCTATGCTCATTGAACTTGCCGATGATAACACGGTAAGAGTAACTCATCATAGACTTGTTGACGCTACTCAGGGCTACGAGATCGATGCTCTTTATACACCTACATTCCGTCTTTCACTCTTCTCTGTCAATCAACTGGACTCTGCCGGATCTACAGCCACGTTTGGCGGCGGCAAATGCTCCATATCATCGCCACAATCACCGATTACAATCATCGGCCATCGTGTCAATGACCTCTACTTGATATCTCCCACTGCAAGCGCACACACAGTATCAACCTTGGATGGACTTCCAAGCACACCCCCGATCACAGTTCCAAGGACAGTTCCAAGCACAGCCCCGAGTCAATCCTCGAGAACACTCGCCGCACCTACAACCTCCAAGTCCACTCGGAGGATGAGAACACGAAGCACACTCACCACTCAATCTATGAGTCTATCTCCGATCAAACTCCGACCACACCTCCGACCACACCTCTGAACATACCTCCAAGTACACCTGCCATCTCAATTCCGAATGCTCCTACAACTACCTCCACAAGCCCACCAATTACCGCCACGAAGTCAAAGTCCACTCGAAAGGCTCTCACTATCTCACAGGCAAGACTATGGCATTGCCGCTTTGCCCACATGCACCCCACCTCCGTGCGATCTCTCATCCCTGAATACACGAACGATGATTCAATGTGCACCGTGTGCATCCAGGCCAAGCACAAGCAAAAGTTCTTTCGAGTCAAGGTCCAGCGCACTTCGAAGCCCTTTGAGCTGGTACACTCAGATGTATGCTGTCCATTCTCTACTACCACTTTTGGCGGCAACAAGCATTTCATACTATTCATTGACGACTATACCAGCTTCATATTCGTATGGATGCTCCCAGATAAGATATCGGAAACTTGCACTGCCGCCTACAAAGCCTTTCAGGCCCGAGTCATTACCTTGCGGTATCAGATCAGACGGTTTCGGTGCGATAATGGCCGAGGAGAGTACGACAACAAGACTTTCCGCTCAGTGCTTACTGCCAGCGGAACAACATATGAACCGTACCCTCCTTACTCTCACCACAAGAACGGTGTCTCTGAGAGAATGATCCGTACCATCACCGAGAAGGCTCGAACTATGATGATTGACTCCCAGGCACCTGTCCAGTTTTGGGGAGAAGCTGTCAACACCGGGGTCTACCTCCATCAGCGATCTCCGAACGAAGGCCTGACAAAGCGAGATGACCGAGATGGCTACAAAGCACCATACGAAACTCCATACAAGTTGCTCCATGCCTTTGGCAAGACCGCCCACAATGCTGCTGGCAACACGATATCATACAAAACCCCTATTCACCACCCGCGACGATTCAGCTGCTATGTGAGCAAGCTCATCCCCGAAGCCCAACGCCGAAATAAATTCAGTCCTCGATCAAAGCCCTGTATGATGGTAGCCTCCACCCACAATTCAACGACATTATGGAGGATTTGGGACCCAAACTTTCAAGTGGTTCAAGCACAGTCGGAAGTCATCATTGATGAAGAGCGGAACGCATACGTTTCATGCACCACAGACGCAATTGATATTTTTGGACTGCCAGTAGATGCAGAATACATTGAGGAACTTCATACTGGCGATGGACTTCTCCGCATGCAAGACACTAGAGACGGAGATGGACTTCTCCAAGCACCGAACACTGCAATTGGAATCGGTGGAGATAGACTTCACCATGGCCGTCCTAAGGACATCAGTGGAACGGGTGAAGGCCACAGAGGTGATGATCACGGCCACCTGATGATGTCACAGATGTCCATCTGCCCGGCGACCATACTCGTCGAAGTCTCCCTGCACGCACAGGTCGAGATCATATCCTCCTGACGAGGGGGATACAATCAGTCTCGCACAAAGTCGTGATCATATCACGCGCGAGCCACCGGCGTCGAGACAACACATTGAACACAGCCGACGTCTCCGCCGCGAGAATCACACTGCCCGCAGGCAAGCCGCGGCCATGGCCAAGAAGTCAACTCAAGGGCCACCACCATCGACCACACGTCGCGTCACAAGAAGTCAAGGCATGGCCTCCGTGGAAGCACTGATGGCATCAGCGCTGGCATCAACCACTATCAATGGGGACCCATTGACATATGCCGAAGGTATGGCAGGTTCACTTCGAGATCACTGGAAGCGAGCCATTGATGAAGAGAGCGCTTCGAACCTCTTGATGAATACCTTCACCACAGTCAACTCGAAAGAACCCAAGCAATTGCTTGTGAAGCCGGTTGGCTCCAGATGAATCTTCAAGACTAAGAGAAACCCCGATGGGTCTACACGATACGAGGCACGCCTAGTTATCAATGGCTATGAGCAGACTGATTACGGCGAGACATATGCTCCTGTTGGAAAGCTAACTACCTTTCGATATCACATCACTCTGGTCGGGAGATGTATATGGAACATAGATCACTTGGACGTAGTCACCACATGTCTCAACCCTGATGTCGATGACGATGATATCTATATGGTACTCCCCGAAGGCTGGCCAGAAGGCCACGAAGACACGCGCACGTACGCACAATGATTCCACCAGTCCAGCAATGGATCAGTCCAGACCGGAACCGTCCAGTCCAGTCCAGGTCCAGTCCAAGAAATTCTTTGGACTGGGATCGGACCGATCCCAGATGCTGACAGACTGGACTGG